>ULPS01004430.1_pt1 | contig 46257 bp, 36 predicted proteins | sample 1953711 | NCBI WGS metagenome assembly ULPS01 (sample SAMEA4835635, study PRJEB28245) | human gut metagenome | biome: gut microbiome; material: fecal sample | place: Denmark | collected 2008 | reverse complement strand
CGCCTGCATCTTTCCAGTCCTTTTCATCACTTTTTATTCCATTCATGGGATGGTAAGCATTTTTAATGAAAAAAGTTATGTGGAAAATCAGGCACAATGTAACCAGATTGCGGCTAATATTGAAACGCAGCTCAATGACTTTTATAAATCTGTACTGAATTTTTCAAACAGTACCGTTACCAATAACTATTTTGAGTATGAGTATCCCAACAATTCGGCCTTTTTCAGTGAATACCCCAAAGTGAGCCTGCATATTTCTTCCTTTTTAGCCAGTAATTCTCAGATTTCCAGATTGACTGTTTATACTGATAATCCTACTTTTATTATTAATAATAATTCCATTAAACGCCTGACCAACACTAAGCTGGAAGAGTTCCAAAAGCTGCAGGAAAGTTATTATCAGCCTCCCATAATTCCCGTAACTGCCACTTATTCTAAAAACGGGCTATACCTGAATTTGTACAGAAAGCTGACCTATACCAAAAATACAAAGTATCATAGCCTTCTGGAAATAGCTTATCCGGAGGATATCCTGTATATGTACTACCATCAACATGAATCCGCCTCCTTTAAACTTTACCTTGTGTCTCCGGCCGGACAAATAATATCTTCCAGTGACAGGACTCTTTTAGGCAAAAAAAAGGATGCCGCAGACGCCATAACTCTGATCGAAAATAATGGAATAACAGCCGCCACTCTAACTCAATCCGGGCAAAGCCATTACTACTTTAATGATTTTTCCGATTCCACTTTACTGGAAGGATGGAATATCTATATAGAGCTTTCAGATAAATCCTATCTGCAGAACATATTCCATCTGATCAGCCGCGTATTGCTTATTATTTTTGCGTTGCTGTTAATGGGACTTCTTTTGTATTATCTATGCTCCCGCTCCATAACCAGACGCCTGAACCGCCTGATAACTACCATGTCAGGAATTCGCGACGATGAAACCCTGAAGGTTGTTACCGAAACAGGTGCCAAAGACGAAATTGGAATCCTGACACAAAGTTTTCAGATGATGATTGAACGCATTAAGAGCCTCATCAATGATGTATATCTTTCTGACCTGCAGGTAAAAAACCTGGAGATAAAAAATAAGCAGGCACAGCTTTTCGCTCTGCAAAGTCAGATTAATCCTCATTTTCTATTTAATACCATGCAGTCTTTGACAATAAGCTGCTATAATAATGATGATTATGAAACTGCTGCTTATTTGAATAAATTCTGCTCCTTTCTCAGAGACTGTCTGTACTGGGAAAACAAATGTGTACCTCTGTCTGAAGAACTGCGGATGGTTGAGAATTATCTTGGGCTGCAAAAGCTTCGTTATCAGGACCAGCTGGAATACACCATCCATATTCCTGATAACCTGAAGGAAATCCCCATCCCTAAATTTACTCTGCAGCCTCTTATTGAAAACGCAGTAGAACATGGGTTGGAAAATCAGGAACAGCCTGATCATGTTGGTATTATTCACATTAATGCCTTCGCCTGTCAAAAACAGACTTATATTACAATAGAAGATAACGGTATCGGCATTCCACCGGATAAACTGAGAGAATTAAATCAACAGCTTAAAAAATGTGATGGGAATTCACATGTTGACAGCATTGGAATTTTTAATACTAATGAACGGCTGAAACTGTTTTATGGCCCTGATTTTGGTCTTTCTCTGGAAAGCGAGCAATATTCTGGCACCAAAGTAATTCTTACGATTTGTGTTTCGGATAAAGCATTCTGATCCTGTACTTTTTAAGAAAAGAGGTATTTTTATGTATCAGGTACTATTGATCGATGATGAAATCAAAATTATAAACTGGCTCATTAAAACCATTCCCTGGGAAAAATATGGTTTTACAGTTTGCGAAAAATGTACTGGTAGTCTCCAGGCATTCCACTATCTGGAAACACATTCCGTAGATCTGGTTATCACAGATATTCGTATGCCGGGACCAAGCGGATTGGAATTGATTCAAAAATTGTATCAATGTAAACCAAATGTCCGGACAATCATTCTAAGCGGATATAATCAGTTTGAATATGCACAGCAGGCATTAAGATACGGAGTGAAAGGATTTCTTTTGAAACCCCTTGATCCAGAGGAACTCATTGATCTTCTTATATGTATCAGAAGAGAATTGAATGAAATCAGTGGGAAATCCGAAACTCTTCCTAAAACAAACCCGTTTTTTCCGGAGCCGGAAAATAATCGTATACAGGAAATCATTGAATATATTGACAAAAATTATAATAAAGATCTATGTCTGAAAAACTGTGCAGATTTATTCGATTTTCATCCGGCTTATCTGGGGAAAATTTTCAAGGAAGCCACGGGAGTTTCATTTAACACCTATCTTAACAAAAAACGGATTTCCAAGCTGAAAAAATTACTCATTCAAAGTAATTTACCTATCAGTCAGCTTTTGGAAAGTGTCGGCTACCACAATTATGAATACTTTTATGTTGTCTTCAAAAAGTATGAAGGAGTTTCCTTCTCTGAATACAGGGCTAACCTGGACAAAACAGATCATATATGAACGCATTCGAAAATGCCAGACATACATACCCTGGCCAGTAAATCTTTCCCGTCTGGCCAGGGCGTCTGTCTTTCCTGATATTTACCGATAGTACTCTTTCATCTCTGAATGATAAGGAAGATTCAGGATTTCTTCCAGAAATCCCTCTGCCTGTTTCCTGGTACGATTATTGGGATCCATCATGATCAGATCTGTCAGAAGCGTCTTATCATGATTTTCAAAAGCAGCCAGTTCCATTTCCACTGTAGAGATGCGGTCATGCATCATACGGGCAAGAACCGATCTGGGAAGAGGATCCGTATGCAGACCTCTAATTCCTTTTTTAGACACCAGTGCAGGAATTTCCACTTCAAAATCTCTCGGAACTCCTTTTACATACTCTTCATCATTCAAAACGTTAACAATTACAACTTTCTCTACATTACAGGCAAGAGCTTCGATCAATGGGATCATCGGTTCTCTGGAATGCTCCAGTCCGATCTGGTCGCTTACCGGCCCCTCGCCAAACGCCATTTCACGGATCCGCTCCACCTGACTGACACTGTATGCAAAGTAATCCCGAAACCATTCATCAGGATCTTCATTCCATTTCTCTTCTTCTTCCCGGCTGGTATGATACCAGCTTCCCCAGGCTCCGCCCCCGGCGTTTGCCGTATCGCCAATGGGAAAAATTTTATACCTTTTATACAGGTCAACAGCTTTAGGGCCAAGACAATAGCTTTTGCTACATGTCTTTCCAAATTCCTCCGCCTTTTCTTTGACCCACTTGTCCACAAGAGGCATCGCATCCTGATCCCTGTTATAAAAATGACGAAGCCATACAAAATGGTTGATACCCGGGATTTCATAGCTGATATCTTCCGCCTTCAATCCGAGCTGTTCAGCAAGCTCATATACGCCTGCATATCCGTGGCAAAGTCCTACCAGTTTTACCTCCGGATATTTTCTCTTCAAATAGGTAATTCCTGCCATAACAGGATTGGCAACCATCAGATACCAGGCATTCGGACAGATCCGTTTAATGTCAAGCAGGATATCTTCCATCATCCTTAACTGGTAGAAATTGATCCAGAAGGCCTCGTCATGCATAATATGTAAACTCCCACCAAAACGGTATCCCCACTTTTTCCCGATCTCCCAGCCCTCTTTCCAGCCCCGGTAGCCACCTATTAATACAGTATTAATAACAAAATTTGCATCTTTCAAACACTCCTCGCGGTTAAGAGTTTTTGTAATATTCAGCTCCACACCCTGTTCTTCCGCAAAGCGTCTGCACAGAGTATAGGAAGCCTCCAGCCGCTCCTCGTTGATATCCATAAAGCAGATCTCACTGTCCAGCAGGTTCGGCGTCAGGCAGAGATCCTTTACAAGATTCAGGGAAAACATACCGCTTCCCGCTCCGATAATGCCGATTTTTACAGACATATTCTTTCCTCCTTTTCCATTTTGTGACTTTCCGCCATCAGCCTTTTACGCTGCCCATAACCAGCCCTTTGGTAAAATGCTTCTGAAAAAACGGGTAAACGATCAGTACCGGTATGGTGGCCACAAAAATCTGAGCCGCCCGGGAAGTCTGATCCGACACAGTCTGCATCAGCGCCACATCCTTCTGCGTCAGCGTCCCCGAATCATAGGTCAGGATGGACGTCTGCAGATAGCTCTGAAGCGGATACTGGTCCGGATGATTCATATAGAGGATACCATCAAACCATGAGTTCCAGTGACCCACTATACAGAAAAGAGCAACTGTCGCAATGGCAGGCACTGTCAGAGGCAATATCACATAAAATAACCGTTGAAGCGGACCCGCACCGTCTATGCTTGCCGCCTCTTCCAGTTCCGGCGGAAGATCTCTCATAAAATTCATAAGCAGAATAATGGAAGAGATCGGCACCAGCCCCGGCAGGACCAACGCCCAAATCGTCCCGATCAGGCCATAGTTCATATAGGTCATATACTCCGGTACCAGGCCACCGCTAAACAGCATGGGTATCATAAAAAAAATCGTATAAAATTTACGTCCCTTAAATTTCTGTTCACTTTTTGACAGCGGATACGCCGTGATAAAAATAATGATCAGCGTAAGGGGTACCGCGATCCCGAGCCGCAGCAGCGTCACCTGAAAGGATTTCCAGAACGAGGCGTTATTCACTACATACTTATAGGACTCCAGCGTAAAATCCACAGGGAGTATTCCCACCCTTCCACTGGAAGCGGCAAACGGTGAGCTAAAGGATAATGCAAGAATATGCAGAAGCGGCAGCAGACAAAGTCCTGTAAGCACTGTCAGGAAAATCACATTAAATACACAAAAAACCCTTCGCTGCCAGCTTACATGTATTTTTGATTTCACATTAATCTTTTTTTCTTGATCCTTATCTTGTACCCGCCTCAATTTCAAACGTCCTCCTTCCGTCAAAAAATTCTGTAGCCCGCAAACCGTTCCGCAAGCTTATAGGAAACTGAAATTAATATCAGGGATACGACCGATTTGATCAGACTGACTGCTGTGGACAGAGAAAATGCCATATCTTTAATGCCCAGCCTGTATACAAACGTATCCAATACATCGCCTGTTTCGTATACGATCGGATTATACATATTAAATATCTGGTCGAACCCTGCATCCAGCACGCCCCCTATGGATAATACTGTCATCAGGATCACAATGCTCCTGATTCCAGGCAGCGTAATATGGATCATCTGCTGAATGTAACTGGCCCCATCTACTCTCGCCGCCTCGTATAGACTCTGATCCACGCTGGTCAGGGCGGCAAGATATACAATGGCGCTGAATCCAAAGTTTTTCCATGTATCCGTGATGATCATTACATTCGGAAACCACTTTTTGTCGCCTAAAAAGAAGATCGGTTCAATTCCGAAGATACCAAGGATATTGTTTACCAAACCTCCCGAAGGAGACAGTATCTCCACAAATACTCCGGCCAGTATTACCCATGACAGGAAATAGGGGAGATATGTAATGGTCTGAACCACTTTTACAAAATAACGGTTTTTCACTTCATTCAGCAGAAGCGCAAACCCCACCGGAACTACAATATCCAATACAATTTTTGAGATTGCAATGTATAAGGTATTAAACAGTACCTGCTGAATATTATCCATGGAAAATAAACGTATGAAATTGTCCCATCCCACAAATTCCGAATGAAAAATTCCCTGTGCCGGCGTAAAATTTTGAAATGCCATAACGATACCAAACATGGGAATATACGAAAACAGAATCAGCAGGATGCAGGCAGGCAGCATCAGCCCATGATAAACCAGCTGTGTTTTTACCGCTTCAAAGCTGAATTTCTTCCTGCCCTTTTTCCCATTCTGCCGTTTTTTCATTATACACCTCAGTTTTTATCCGTTCTCTGACGCTTCGCGCACTTCCTGTGTGATCGTGTCGCCTCCGTTGCTCTTCCATTCTTCTACGAAGGTATCGAATGCTTCTATCGGTTCTTCTCCCATGATAATCTTCACATAGGTTTCCAGCTGTTTGGTCTCCAGCAGCCCCCATTTTTCTTTCATCGTTTCTGTGCCGGAACCATAGTATTGTTCAAACAGTACCAGATCATTCTGCATGTAATAATCCAGAACAGCGCAGCCGCTGTCAGGGCCGTACATTTTATAAGTAAAGTAATCATCTTCGTTTGGATTTTCCATATATCGCTGAACCACTTCATAATAGGTCTGACAGGATGGGAACATCTCCCCCACATCTTCTCCTGCAAGCGCATCCCGGATCTGACAGTAGTAATCCACATCCTCATGAGCCAGCCAGGGATGGACAGGGCTGAAATTCGCAATCATCTCTTCCTTTTCATTTTTGTGATATTTTAGCATATCCTCTCTGGAGCCGTAGCCTTTTTCAAACCAGAGGTTGCACATCAGGATCAAAGCTTCCGGATGTTCATAATCTTTTCTCATCACATAGTAGGTATCCGGTCCCGCATTTCCCATTACCTTCGCCACTCCTCCGTCTACGCTCAGGATCGGCAGAGGGATCCACTCGGCGCCTGCGTTGGTATGAACATCCCCAAGCGGCCAGCTTACCGCATACCATGCAAAATACACGATTCCTACATTGCTGTTGTCAATGGATTTGATGAACTGATTCCAGTCATTCGCTCCGAATTCCCGGCTGATCATCCCCTCTTCAAACATGGTATTCAGAGCTTCCAGGGCGTTCCTGGTTTCCGGCTGAATCCCGCCATATACGATCTCCTGATTATCGTCCAAAATCCAGGATTTCGGATAGGAACCGTAGCTGGCAAAGAATCCCATCCATTCATCCAGCTCATTGCTGGTATTGATCGCGTAGGTATCATCCAGACCGTTTCCGTCAGGATCCTCAAAAGTAAAGGCCCGCATTACTTCATATAATTCTTCATAGGTTTCAGGAACATCCAGATTCAAATTATCCAGCCAGTCCTTCCGGATCCAGGTTACAACTCCAGGACTTTCCAGGTACCCCTGAGTACAGGGTATCGCATAAAGCCTGCCGTCAACTGTCGACATGTCCATACAGATACCGCCATCAGAATTCAGATATTCCTTTGTTTTCTCACTGGCATACTGCTCATACACTTCTGTCAGATCCGCTGCCAGACCTGATTCGACCAGCATTTCAAACTGCGTTCTGGACACCGCCATAAGATCTGGCACCTGTCCGGACGCGATCTGAAGATTTAATTTTTCTTCCAGCTGTTCGGAATTAACGACAAACATATCTTCAAATGTAATTCCCAGCTCATCGCGATAAGCGTCGATCCAGACATTATCCTTACTGGTCTGCCCGTCAATCTCTTCTTCATTGGCATCCTGAGCAGATCCCAGCATAATGGTAATTTCCGGGTCATATCTGCCGTCCTCATTCAGAATACCTCCGAGATCGACGCTTTCAACACTTTCAGAGGAATCACTGCCCGAACTGCGGCTCCCGCAGGCCGGAAGAGAAGAAACAAGCAGCGCTGCCAAAATGAATATAGCCCATCTTTTTTTCATTCCGTTACCTCCCTTGACTGTTGTTTTCTGTTATATTAAGTGTATTCCAATTTACTTTTCCCAAAAAGACTGAAAACTTTTGGATTTTTGTACTTTTCTTTGGCATTTTTTCCCGGAATGTGGCTGTCATGCAACGGCAGCCGTTTGCCGGGCGTATCGCATAAAATGGCCGGGCAGGAAACGGTCACCGCTTCCGTCCGGCCTTCCAGTCCTTATTTACTTTACAGTCAGCTTCTGCCGGTATGCCTGAGGCGTCATTCCGGTCATTTTTTTAAAGAATCGGGTAAAATAGGAAGCATTATCATAGCCTACGGCCTTCGCCACTTCATGAATGTGATACTGCGGATCCGCCAGCATCTTCCTGCACTTCGCAAGCCTGGCTTCCTTAATATGCTCGGAAATGGTAGTTCCCATCTGGGTTTTGAACAGATGAGAAAGATAAGAAGGATTCAGATACACCACATCTGCCAGCATGATCAGAGACAAATCCCTGTCCAGATTCTCATCAATATATTTGATCAGCATCGCAATTTCCCTTTTCAGATCACTGCGCTGCATCTGCATATCGGCCTGAGCCATATCTTCTCTCAGGATGATGGAACAGGCGAAATCGGAACATCCCTTTAGCAGGTTTCTGAACTCCTCCGTTTTGGAAGGCAGATCGGAAACAGCTATCCGTTCCCTGGAATAAATGATATTCAAATACTGCTTTGTCACTCCATAAAATCTGTTCTGCGCATTTTCATAGGCAGCATACAGGGAAGGACGTATCCGGGACAATTCCTCCGCGATCCCTTCTTCCGGGGACAGCTGCGCCAAAAGCACAACCTCCTGTATCCCCATTTCAACCATCTCATAACGGTAATGCGGCTTCAAATATTCTGCCAGAGAATCCTCCAGCGCCATCATCTGAAAACGTCTCTGCAACGCGTCTGTAACCTCCAGAGAAATAAATGCGAAGTCCACAGGCAGGTCAAAATCAATCCATCTGGGGTAAATTTGTCCGTTCAGGCTGCCTGTCAGCTTCGCTCCTCTCAGATAATGGCGCAGGAGTCTGTGCCGCTGCACATCATCCCCCTGTCCAGACTGCGGCTTTGTCATTTCTGAATGACTGAATCTTTCCTGCTCCTGCTCCAGTTCATTCACAACCCTGCGCAACGCCAGGAAAAGCGCATCAGCCCCATCCCCTTTCAGGACATAAGAGGAAACTCCCAATTCAATAGCTTCCTTGGCATAGCTGAAATTATCATATGCGGACAGAATCATCTTTCTGGTCTTGGGATAATATCTGTTCAGGACGCTCAAAAGATCCAGTCCGGAAAACGCCGGCATGCTGATATCCGTCATTACAATATGAAATCCTCCTTTTGCCATCAGTTCAAGACATTCTTCTCCCGAATAAGCCCGATATACCTCCAGAATCCCGCTGAACTCCTCCGAGATCGCCTGATACAGCCAGTCCGTGATGGAAGCTTCATCATCAACAACAATTATCCGGTACATCGCACACCCTGCCTTTCCGCATTCACTTAATCTGTTCTGTTTTTCGGTAGCCGCAGCCAGATCCGCAGGCCGCCTTTTTCGCTGTTTTCCACTGTCACTCCATACTCCGTACCGAATTTGATCCTAAGCCGCCTGTTAATATTAAAAATAGCCGAAGTATTTTTCTCCGAACTCTGGGACAGTTCCTCCAATAGTTTTTCCAGCCGCTGCTTTACCATACCGGAACCATTATCCTCAATCATAATCCATGTAAAGTCTCCCGCCTGTTCCTGCCGGGGCCGGTTTCCCTGAAATACCTCCAGGATGATCTTAATCGTTTCCCGCTTTCCATGAAATCCATGAATAAATACATTCTCTATGAATGGCTGCAGGATCAGCCGCGGTGTCATAATATCCAGACAGGTATCGTCTCTGCAGGAAATGCTGTATTCCAGCCGGTGTCCGTACCGCTTTTTCATAATGTCCAGATAGGCACCCGCATGCTCCACTTCTTCTGAAAGCGGCACCTCCTCCTGCTCTGTCCTTGTAATAAACTTAAAATATCTGCTAAGGCTGCAGGTAAACTCCGCAGCGTTTTCGTTATCCTCATCCTGAATCATATTCTGCAGCACAAAAAAACTGTTATACAGAAAATGGGGATTAATCTGCGATTGAAGCTGCCGATAGACCGCCCGCTGGGCATACAACTCCTTTACATAATTTTCATTGATCAGCTGTTCCAGTTTTTCTACCATGGTATTAAAACGCTGGTAAAGAACGGCAAATTCATCCTCCCCTTTCCGATTCAGTCTTACAGCGAAATCTCCCATTTCCACCTTACGAAATCCCTCAGACAAAATCTGAACCGGCTTTTGAAGCATTCTACTCACGATAACGCCATAGGCAAGGACAACCAGTATGGAACCCGCCAGAATCCAGAACAGCCTGGAATAAAATTCTGCCATCGCAGTATAAATATCGCTTTCCTTAACAATGCTGTAAACTTCAAAATCCTCCAGAGCCGATGCCGTATGAATCAATATCACACTTTCCGGAAATATTTTCCCATTTTCAACAGCAGCTTTCCCGCCCTCCAATATCGCCCCGCGGATTTCTTCCGAAATTCCATCGCCGACGATTACCGGGTCCGGATATGTGTTAAAAAAAATGAACATCTGTTCATTTAAAAAGGTTTTTTCCCCACCAAGCAGGTTTTGGAGCTTTGACAAATCGATCTGGGCATCTATACTCACAGCCCGGTCTCTGCTCCAGCCCTCCTGAGATGTAATATACAAATTCCCTTCCCTGCTTTTAAATCTCACGTATCCTTCCGTTGAAGAATACAGTGCCGCATACTTCTCCCGATCAAAATCTTCAATCCCATTGTTTACGGAAAACTGGAAATCAGATCCTTCTATCCCGACGCAGATATTTTCAAACAGCCTGGATGTGCTCAATACATTCTGAAATCTATCCCGGAACTGATTAATTGCGTATATTCCGCTATAAGTAATCTCCTTCCGCGAGGTTTCCCGAAGCACATTCCAGTCATCCATATTGGCTATGTGATATAATTGTTGTTCCACATAGCCCACATCGTTTTCCACAATATTTACAAGACTCTGCTGATTGGTCCTTACTGTTTTAACCGTATCTTCCTTTATTGTATAAATGCTGTGATAAGAAAAAACTGCAATACTGAGCACCAGCGGAATGTTAACAACCAGCATCAGAAGAAGCAGCTTTCTGAAAAAGGATATTTTTATTTTCTTCATTTTTCTCCCGCAGAACAAAACAGACCAGATTTTTCACAAATTATATCATAGCCAGAATACACAGACAACCAGGCCGACACAGAGACGTCTTTTCTGTGCCGGCCGGTCACTGATATTGGACAGTTATTGTTTCTTCAGTTTTCTATCTTTGGGAACCGGGCGTTTAAGGGGCACATTCCCGGAGATCATTGCTTATTAACCGCTTCAGGTACCAGCAGTATTTTTGATACCCGTATTCATAAGCGGCACGGTTTGTCCGGTTCGGTACAAAAACTGTTTCCCGGTCCGAAAACGTTGTCTGCTCATTCTGTTCCTCTCCTGGTTCAGCGTATTCTCCCGCCGCTCCCCTTTCCGGCAGTCTCGTCTGTCCGTCCAGCCCCATTTTGCATAGCATGGCTGCTCCTATGCTGGCAGTTTCGCTTTCCTTCAGAGCATGAATCTCCATCCCGGTAATGTCTGCCTTAATCCGGCACCATACAGCGCTTTTTGCACCGCCTCCCATGGAAATCATGCGAGAACTATGGCTACCTTCCTTTTCCAGAAGCTCCAGATTTTCTCTCAACATATAGCCAACGCCTTCCATCAGGGCCCTGACAAAATCCGCTTTCGTGCTGTGCAGTCCCACGCCCAGAAATCCCCCCTTAAAATTCGGCGCCTGGTAAGGCTGCAGAGAACCGTTTAAATACGGAAGCATTATCACGCCGCCGGAAAGAGGTTGGGAGGATTCCGCAAGCGCACTCAACAGATCATATACATCAGCTCCGCTCTGAGCAGCCTTGGCGATTTCCTCTCCGCAGAAATTATCCTTAAACCATTTCAGGGCCATTCCTGCTGTCATACACACTGGAAGAAGCAACTGCAGCCCTTTATGATAGTGACGGTAAACCGGTATGCCCTTCCTTTCAAAAACGGATTTTTTCTCAACCGTTTTACCAATGCATAGCGCTGTTCCCGTCGTTTCTGTCAGTCCACCGGGCGCATAGTTTCCGGCTCCTACCGCACCACAGACCTGATCCATCGCCCCTGTTACCACCAGCGTCTGTTTTGGAATACCGAGACCGGCAACTTCTTCCGTAATCTCCCCTACAATCTGTCCACATTCCAAAATAGATGGAATCTTTTCCCTGTCCAGCCCAAGCGCATCCAGCAGACCAGTCCATAACTCATCTTTCACGATATCAAAATAACCGGTCGTAGACAGCAGGGATTTCTCCGTAACCATCTTTCCTGTAAGCCTGTAGATAATATAATCTTCCAGAAGCATAAAAAGGTAAGTTTTTTCATAAATCTGAGGTTCTTCCTCCTTAAACCACAGAAGCTTACTGATCGGACAGAGACCATTGCATTCCACAATCCCCGTTCTCTGATAAAATTCTTCCGGTGTAACGATGCCCGCCTGCTTCTCTCTCTCTCCATCTACAGTTCCAACAATCTTCTCTGCCTGAGATACTCCTCTTGCATCCAGCCATACCAGAGCATCGTAAAGCGGAACTCCGTCTGCATCCACGGGAATCAGAGTTTCTCCCTGCGTCGTCACTGTAATTCCTGCAATTTTGCTGCTGTCACAGTTCCTTATAATCTCGCCGATTCCTTCTTTTGTATAATTCCAGTAGACATCCGGCTGCAGTGTCACCCGCTCTTTTTCAGTCTTTAGCTGATATTCCTTCTTTTTACAGGACAACACCTTATACTCTTCATCCAAAGCACTGACTCTGATCGCAGTCGTTCCTATATCAATTGTCAGAAAAATCCGATCGCCTTTTTCCACGCTTAAACCTCCACGTACTCAATACCCATCATGTCACAGAGCATTTTCCAGCGCCCCGCGACATTTCCGAGACAAATTACCTCGTGATGAGTCCCTCCCTGTTTCAGCCATGCTTCAACACAAGCTTTCACACCTGTATCAGGGCGGAAGAAGAAATAGGGCATTTCACATCTGGGAAGCTCCTCTTTTTCGAGCATTTCTCCTTTGCACACCAACAAGCGGAATTTTCCTCCTTTTACCGAAACCATGCTTACCAAAACCGCTCTACCTTTTTTGGGAACAAACATAATGGTTGGCGGATTCTCAAGCCCGCCTTCTCCCAGATACCGGTCAATCAGCCTGGGGCGTTTCTCCTCAGTGCTCATCCGATAATTCCCTTCTCCGGCATGGCAGAACAGAATGGACTGGCTCTTTGCGTCCATCATATACATTTCTGTAAAACCGGCCGGCTGTCCGCTGATTTCATGGCCAGCACGAACCATGGCAGCACAAACCACATCTCCTTCTGCCGCATATCCATACCCTTCTCCCATCAGTTTCGACGCACCATACAAAGGTAGCTGACGAAACCTTCCGTCTTCCCCAAACATGTCAAAGTGTGCCGTAAAACCATCATACCCGTTCCTTTCCAGATACCTTTTAAAGCCCAGATACTCCTTTATTGCTATCCGGTGGCTTTCCTCTGTCAACTTAGGATCTATCCAGAAAACCTCCCTGTCCTCCTTCATCACTGCAGTCACTTCATCTTCGTCCAGCTCCTGCATCAGTCTGTAGACACAACCCAGGTCATTATGACAGATCTCCACTCCCAGTCTGGCCAACAGCTGCATTTCATCCGTCAGTATATCTCCCATTCCCTGCATGCGCCCCATGACTCCAATACGCATCTTCTGAAATATGGTACGTGTCCGCGCTGCTCTTGCAAAATCCAGGATGAATTCTTTGAATTCAGGCGCAAATCTGCTCCCTGCATAAACCTGATACGGAATTCCAAGGCGCATCAACACATTACAGTTATCCTGCGCTCCATGAATCCCCTGATTAATAGTGAGTTCATACTCTTCAAAACTTTCTTTTACTTCATCATCTGTCTGAAGCACTGCAACTGCAACCGGAAGCCTGTTGTTCTGCATGGCCTTCACTATCCATGCACCCTGCGAATATGCCAAAAGAACAATTAATATTCCATCCAGGTCCCTGCTATTATAATCTGCAGTTATTCTCTCAATTGCCTGTCTGTTTCCCCCAATTTCCTCAAAAACAAGCTCTATGTCATCCGAAAGCATGTCCACAATGGAATATGCATATTTTTTCTGCTGATCCATAATTCCCGGAAAGGTCACCTCGTAACCATCTGTCATTAACCCTAAAAGACCAATCCTCGGTTTTCTATCCTCTGTCATCTCTTCCATCCTCCTTCTTTTGAATCCTTCCTTTTCTGTCCGCTCATCAAGCCTTCTATTCTCCAATGATCTGAACCTGCACCTGTCTGGTTCTGGCCCTCGTCTGATCGAAATCAACAAAATATATATGGCCAAAATCCCCCAGATCTACCTTACCATTATATAGTACAATCGTCTCGCTTCTTCCAAGAAGTACAGAGCGCAGATGGCCATCCGTATTAAGCGTTTCCGGTTTTTCTTCGCCATGCGCTTCTGAAAATGCCGTAAGCTTCGGACCTGGATGCATATATTGTCCCTCCACTCTGCAGGAAGGAATCAGTTTTTCCATCACATCCCACAAATCCTGCTGCAGATATTCCAGCCCTGTATAAGTCACATCAAAGGAACATTCCTGAATCATTACCGAACAAGTTGTATGGTGCGAATAAATAACACAAATTCCATTCTGCACCCCGGAACGCATTACTATTTCCTTAATCTCTTCTGTCACCATGTGAAAACTGGGTCTCATTCCCGTAGATGTTACCTCAAAAGATTCTCTGTAGACTTTCATGCTGCATTCCTCCCTTTATCACCCCTGTCATTTCCCTTCATTTTTTTTCCTTCTTATTTCTTCTCTTCCTCTTTTTACAGCGCTTATCATTTCATCCATCACAGCAACCGGATCCTCTGCTGTCATAATTCCAGATGACACTCCGACTCCATCCGCTCCCCAGATAATACTACGATAAACCTCCTTACCTGTACGGATTCCTGCCGCCAATTCTACCAGAATAGTAGAGTTTATCGCATGAACCGCTGAAACAGCAGATTTTACAAATTCAATGCTATTTCCCCCTTCTTTACCGATTAATTCAGATGGTTCCGGATTGATAATATCCGGTCCAAGACACGCAACAGCTCTCGCTTCATCGACAGTATCCGCGCAGGCAAAAGTATATAGCTCCAACTCATCCGCCCGCTGAATTGCTTTTCGAATATCCGCTAAAGCCATGGGCCGTTCACAATGATTCAAAATCACCCCCCGCGCTCCGGCGGCTTTCAGAGATTCCGGCAAAACATCTGCCATTCCTCTTCCCGGTCTTAAAGTATCCATATATGGCGCAAATACAAACAATCTTCCTGTATTCTCCGCCACTCTCCGGATATCTGCATAAGGTGCTATAAAAATCACATCGACATCATACTTTTGGGAAATCTCATCCGCCGCACAGGCCATTTTCAATACCGCATCCCCATAAATGTAATTTTTTACACCAATTTCAAAAAATGGTGTTCTGATTCGTTTCTTAATAGCAATACCCCCTTTCTGTCATAACTCTATTTTTATAGTATCATTTTCTTCTTTCCTATTCAAGTTATTTTTGACCGATTCATTCATTTTTTGATTGTTTTCTCAATTATTGCCAATCACTTCAATTTATGCTACTATCATAAAAACAGACTGTACATTTAATATGTCATTTATTTTAAGTCTAAACTGAATATAAAGAAAGGAGGTCAATTTACTCAACGATGAAAAAGTGGGAACAAAGGCGGCTGCTTCTCCTGGAAGAACTCACAAAGCACGGCAGACTTTCCATAGCGGAAATCCAAACACTGCTGAACATTTCAGAATCCACTGCCAGAAGGCTGGTTATAGAATTAGAGCGGGAAAATTGTCTGATTAGACGTTTTGGAGGCGTTCAAAAAATCGAACCTGCTTCGCCTAAATATTCATATGAAGCAACGCAGGACAGCTATCCGGAAGAAAAAAAACAGATTGGTATCTATGCTGCCAATCTGATAGAAAATGGTGACGTTATTTTTCTAAGCGGCGGAAGCACTGTCAAATACATGGCCCTGTCTCTTGCTGAAAGATTGAAAAATAAAGAAGTTTCCGATATTTCTGTCATTACTAATTCCCTAGTTTCTGCGGAGGTTCTTACAGATTATACTGAAGTCATTATGCCCGGAGGTATTTACCGCAGGACACTGGAAGTACTGGATGGCGGATTAACAGAAAAAAATCTGCGTAAAATGTGCTTTACCAAAGCATTTTTCGGAGCAGTAGCAATAGATGCAGCGGAAGGGTTCATGACCTCTGATATTGCAACCAATTCCATAAACGAAGTGGTACTCTCCAGGGCCGTTTCTTTCTATGTTCTTGCAGATGTCAGCAAATTTTATAAACATTCTTTCATCAGCTATGCTCCCGTCAGAACTGCTGCCGGAATTATTACGGACAGTTTACCGGATCAGTCTGTATATGACGCCATAATCAAGCAGGAAGGCCGACTCGTTAATGCAAATCGCGAATCAAATGGATGAATATATCTTTCTTTGATTGTTTCAGTCATTTCTGTTGACTTTTTCTGTAAATATAGTACAATAGGAAAAAACATACCTGGAAGGAGGAATATGAATGGCCTGCTATCATGCTTCCGTTTCTATCTGCTCTGACCGTCGTCCTACTTTTCACGATGTTACAGAAGAAGCAACGAAAATTGTGACGGAATCCGGCATCAGTAATGGCATTTTAACTGTTTTTTCTCAGCATACCACATGCAGTGTTCTGATTCAGGAGCAATCAGATGACGTAAATTACTGGGGAACCCAGTTTATACTTCAAGATCTGGTGGACGGACTTTCCAGAATTTTCCCTACGTGTTCGACAGAAGGACAGTATCTGCATCCTGGTCCTCTGCACATAAAAATAGCTGAGAAGGAACGTCAGGAAGAGGCTTTCTGGAGTTTAAATACAGATGCTCATCTGCGTTCTGTCATGCTTGGCAGATCTGTTACCGTACCTGTTATTGACAATATTCTGCAGTTGGGAGAATTCGGAAGAATATATTTTGCTGACTTTGACCAGGTACGGGCACGTGAAAGAACGGTACGCTTCACTGTTGTAGGCTGATTTTTCCAAGAATGCAATAGCCTCCACCGCAGATGAAAATCTAACCTGCGGCGGAGGCTATTGGTATTTCTTTAAAACTATAAACCTTTTATTTCTGATACAGAAACCAATCAATAATACACCGAATTTCCCGACACCACTCCCGGCTCTCCATATTTCAGACAGCTCGATACCGCTCTGGCGTACAGGGTTCTTCCCGCTTCTGTCAGATGAACGCCATCCTCCAGGTACTCTTCCGCCGTGTAGATATTGATGCCCATCGTTGAATATGCGTCAATATAGAGTGTCTTCTCATTCTCTGCCACATTGCGGCAGGCATTGGCATAATCAGTCAGGGTTCCCTCTCCATAATCTCTCATATTGCTGTCCGTCACCATAGAGCCGTTTTCATAAAACTGACAATATGTGGGTGAAATGAGCAAAAACTGGGCATTGGGACTCGCGCCCTTCAGCAGCTCCAGCGCATTGTTTAAAGCTCCGGTATAACCATGCGGATCAAACTGGTCGCTGCCCGAAACCGCAATCGGCGCTCCGGAGAAATAATCGTTCAGGCCGTAAGCGATGATATAATAATCCACCGTCGCCGGGTCAACATTCCGGATCACTCCGCCTGCCGGATAACCTTCAAGGAAATTGGTATCCACCAGCCCCCGAATCACATAGCACATTCCAGTCAACGAAGTGGAATCCCAGTTTTCATAATCTACATCTGATTCCCCGGCCTTCATTGTTGCCCTCGTTCCGCCAATGGCACAGTTATACACATTTGCGTTCATGTACTCGGCCACCTGGGCAGCAATACCAGTTTCGCCTCTGTCCATATCCCAGATACTGTCCCCAAAGACCACAATGTTAAGCTTATCCTCCTGAGGCTGCTCCTCCTCCGGCTGAGTTTCCTGAACGGTTTCGGCCGGCTGGGTTTCAGATGCCTGCGTCTCCTCCGTCTGTTCCGTAGCCGTATACTGTTCCAGCTGAGCCCTCAACTGTGCATTCTCTTCTTCCAGCGCCTGAATACGCGCCTGAAGATCTTCTTCCGACACCGTTTCCTGCTCTGTTTCCGTCGTTTCTGTCCTGTCCCCACAGGCCGTCAGCACCAATCCTGCAATACACAGAATCGTAAGCAGCCCACGGATTTTTTTCGTAAATAACTTCATCCTGTATCCTCCTGCCCACACATTTTTCGATCAATTACAAAATGAATACAGCATACAGTATATTCCAACTCCTGTACAGATTCAATAAAATTCATAAAATCTTAATCAGCATTTCATCGTTTCTTAATTCCAATTATTTCTTCCATTCCATCTATTTTGTCACCTCAAACAGAATTGTATTTGTCAGGAATTTCTCTTCCAGATTATAACCGTGCTGCCGCAGCGCCTCAGTCAGTGTATTTTCATGACCGATGGAAAGATAAAACCGGTCCGGAAGCTGTCCGCCCCAGGCATCGTTGATGTATTCCCAATATTCCTCCGCATTATACTTATTTTCTACGTTTTCATATTCAAATATGATATCGTCCCAGTACTCTTCCTGAAAGCGGTTGTCGTGCGTCAGATAATAGGTAAAACTCGGCGCCTCACCGAAGGCCACATAGGTCGGGACTTCATAACCTTCCTGGTCATACCAGATTCTTACCACGCTTCTGGTATCGCTTTTCACATCGAAAATACTGATCCTGTAAAAACCATAAGCACAATAACCAAGCTGAACCGCCAGAAACATTCCCAGCGCTCCCCGAAACGCCAGCTTTTTCCATGAAAATGGCAACATCCCTATCAGAGCAAAGGCCTCATATGCCAGATAGACAATCAAAACGGTCCATATAGGAAGCAAAAACAGGCTGTAACGGTTTCCAAAGTCTCCATACGCATAGATTCCGGACCGAACGACAGCATAATAGATCACCCACACCGCGATACAGCTCACCAGGAAACAGTTAAACTCACTGTTTTTCCGAAAGCGAACGGAAAGGACGGCAATCAGAATCACCACCGGAAGAGCAAGGGCAAAAGGGATCTCAAATCTGGTCTTAGACTCTGTAAACAGCCACTGTGCAGTGGTAAGGAGCATTTTGAAAAAATCGTAAATAATATTATTTTTTTCAAAAGCCACTGTATAATAGTTTACGCTCTGATTCATCTGAAGCTGAATACGGAACAGGAAAAAATAAAGCGGCAGTCCGGCCGCTGCACCGGTAATTCCATAAATGAGAGCGATCCTTCCTCCCATTTTTTTCCCCTCCTGTCTCCATGCCCTGACCAGAAGACTGACCGCCAGCGGCAGGATTCCGAGAACAGAACCATACTGTGTATACAGAAGCACCACCGAAACCGCTGTGAACCACCCGATGTTTTTCAGCGTCAGATTCCGAAGGGTCCGGAAATACAGATACAGCAGCCAGTACAGCAGCATAATCATCATGTTATACTCGGCCGCTTCCTTCACATAATACATCCATTCATAGACGAAAGAGCTGACGAACACAGAGAGGGCTGCGGCTTTCCAGCCTGCGAACTGCCTCACACAGGCATACAGCCCTATCATGCCAAGCAGCCCGAACACCACTCCGCTGAAGCGGAACCACCACTCCGATTCGCCGAACAAAAGCCATACATGCATAATCAGATTATAAAGCGGCGGCTGAAAGCTGTTGGTCTGCAGCCGTTCATACAGGTTGTTGCAAAGACTGACCCCGCGGATCGGTCCGGTCAGATATTTCGAATAATAAAATTCAATCGTTTCATCATACCAGAGCGGCGTATCTGTCAGCTTATAAAGCGCCATAAGCAAAAAGATAAGCAACACACCGCCTAATGCCAGATATTCTTTCTTCTGAAGTTTTTTCAACATTTATCTCCCTGTATTTTCTCGTTGAAACCGGCAGCCCGGCCACAGCTATTTTTTCCTGCTTTTCTTTTGAATCTCATACAGCCTCATCTCAAAATCCCGCCGTTCCTTCACGCCCAGATTATGCAGGATTACGCCGGAAAAGACGGACTGGATCGCTGCCAGCTCCACAAAACCGCAGACGATCAAAGTCGGGAACTTGTCCACCATTCCCGTCTCCAGGAAGGCAATCAGCACGGGAATGAAGAAAACTGCCGAGATTATCGTAAGAAGCACCGCAAGTCCGGTAAAAAAGGCCAGCGGCTTATACTGCCGGAACATCCGCATGATCGTTCCCAGTACCCGGATTCCATCCGAATAGGTATTGAGCTTGGACTCGCTTCCCTCCGGCCGGTCCCTGTAATCCACCACCACGTTGTCCACCTGCATATTGTTATACACCGCATGGATGGTCATTTCTGTCTCGATCTCAAAGCCCTTTGACAATACCGGAAAGCTCTTTACGAACTGATAGCTGAAGGCCCGGTAACCGGTCATGATGTCCTGGATCTCCGAATGGAACAGCAGATTGATGCTCTTTTTTACCAGACTGTTTCCCATATTGTGGAAGGGCCGCTTGTTTTCCTCATAATAGGTGGACGACAGCCGGTCCCCAACCACCATATCGGAATCTTCCAGGAGAACCTTGTCCGCCATCTGCCCGGCACACTCCAGCGGATAGGTATCGTCCGCATCCACCATGATATAACACTGTGCCTCAATCTCCCGGAACATCCGCCGGATGACATTCCCCTTTCCCTGCTTCCGTTCCCGGCGCACCACCGCGCCGGCCTTTGCGGCCAGTTCCGCGGAACGGTCGGTGGAATTGTTGTCGTACACATAAACCACCGCATCAGGGAGCGCCTTCTTCGCATCCTTTACCACCTTTTCAATGGTTCTTTCTTCGTTATAGCAGGGTATCAGAACCGCAATCTTGTCCATACCTTTCTCTCCCTTAAGTTGCCATTCATATCACGGCCTCTGCTCCAGGCCGGCCGTCGTATAAACTAAAATCCCTGATAGATAAACTCTGCCGCACTGTAGTCCGGCCCGTAGTTGCCCAGCAGAATCACATAAAACAGAAGTGCATACCAGATGAGCCACCGCACCGGCAGGCTCTTTTTCCCGATCTGCTCCCGCACAGATCCCTTCTCCTGCAGAAGAGATACCGCCAGCAGCATCAGCAGGGATACCACCGCAATGGTGAACTCGATCCAGTCCAGCCCGAGTGAAAAAACGGATCCATCGATGAGGATGCCCGGATTAAAGGCCGAAACCGCTCCGCGCAGTATGCCAAGCGCCGCTCCCACACTGTCCGCCCGGAAAAAAACGAAGCCGATGTTCACCAGGAAAAACGTGCGCAGCACCCGCAGACGGTCCACCCATTTTGCCTTCGGATCAATACCCAGCCTGTTCATCCCCTTCGCATATACCGGCTCCAGCAGTTCTCCGCAGACGATATACGCCCAGTGCAGAAGGCCGGAGCCAATCACATACTTCCAGTCTCCGCCGTGCCAGATACCCACCGCGAACCACAGAAGGAACATCCCCGCAAAGGTGGTGAGCTGTTTTCCTCTCTTCTTTCCGAACCTGGCCCGCAGCTTCTTTCCCAGCTTCGTAAACAGGGTGGAACGCAGGATAGGATAAAACACATATTCCTTCATCCAGACACCCAGCGTAATATGCCACCTGCGCCAGTATTCGGATATGGTTTTGGAAAAAAAGGGACGTTCAAAATTCTCCGGCAGCTTCAGCCCGAAAGTCTGGGCAATTCCCAGTGAAATGTCCATTCCTCCGGAAAAGTTGGTATAGAGCTGAAAAGCGAAGGCCACCGTCCCAATCCAGATATAGAGTCCAGGATACTGCGTATAATTTCCATAAACAGTATCCACAATCAGCCCCATGCGCTCCGAGATCACCAGCACTTTAAAAAAGCCCCACAGCATCCGCTGCATCCCCCTTGTCACCTGCACATAGTCGAAGGGGTGAGGTTCGAAGAGCTGATCCCCATCCTCTCTGAAACGCAGAATGGGCCCGGAAAGCATGCATGGAAAAAACATCCCGTACAGCGCCAGCTTTCCCGGATTCTTCAAGGGCTTCGCGATCTCAAAATATACATCCACCACATATCCGATCAGGGTGAGGGAATAGTAGGAGATTCCCAGCGGGACCAGCCAGTTCAGCCCGTGCAGCAGCTCCCCTTCCCGGAACAGAGATGCGATCCCATTTACGGTATTGATTCCGAAGTTAATATATTTCAGCAGGAAAAGAGCTCCCACATTGATCACGATCACCGCGATCAGTGTCCGACGGCACATTCGCTCCGGACTTTTCCCGGAGCCTTCTCCGGAACTGTTTGCAGAACTTTTTTCTGCTTCCTTCTGTGACCTGGACCGTTCTCTGATCCGTACCATCCGTCGAACGCCGAGGTGACAGACCAGAACAGCGGCAAGCGGATAAAAAATCAGGAAACCGTTGTCCGAAAAAAGATAATAAAGAATACTCGCCAGCAGGAGGATCACCCACTGACCTTTCTTCGGTACAATATAATAAATCAGCAGAACAAGCGCATAGAAAAGCAGAAAATAAAAGGATGTGGTGCTCAACGTTCCGGTTTCCTTTCCATCAGTCGATCTGGCTTAAAATGATATCCACCATCTCGCCCACATTTTTCATGGAAACCACCTGACCCATATTAAACTTCACACCAAATTCCTGTTCCACCGCGGCGATCAGATTGATATGCTCCAGAGAATCCCAGCCATCGATATCATCAGAAGTGGTCTCATCGTTTACCGTAATGCTCTCATCATCGAATACATCCTGAAATACTCCGTTTAAAGTTTCGTATACTTCTTCTCTTGTCATGACAAACCTCCTTGACTTCCGGCGCGGCACAGAACGCTTTTCCCGTCCCGCCTGCTTCCGCGTCCGCATATCCTCATTTTTCTATCTCGATATAATGGTTCTTCTTTTCATAATGTTCCGGGATCTCAAAGCGCCAGACTGTCTCCTTCTCATTCTCCCGGAGCTTCTCAAAGCCCTGCAGGCCATAAAAATCCCGGACCATACCGTTTTTCGCCGTGGGATAATAATAGCCGTAGATCCTGCGGATTCCCCGCGCCCTGCAGGTTTCCACCAGCACATCCATCATGGCGTATTCCATATCCCGTTTCAGGACGCGGCAGCTCATCAGCCACAGATCCAGATGGAGCGCTTTCTCAGTGGAATCTCCTCCGGATTCCCGGCCATCCGTCCGGTCACCGTCTTCCGCGCCTTCCGCTTCCTCATGCCCGATCAGGACCGTCACCACTCCGTTATCTCCAAATTTATCCTCCAGCTTCCCATACAGGGTGATGCAGGATGGATTCTGTGCCGCTTCTTCAATCTGCGCCTGGGTATAACGCTTCGTGGTCAGATTGAACTGATTGCTTTTATTGGTGAGCTGGGCAATCCTGGCCATATACAGCGCCTCAAAGGGTCGGATCACCGCCTTCATCTGCAGGGATTTCAGATAGGCTCCGTAATCTGTAAAGGTGGCCTGCTGCGCCGCCCGCTGTGCGTTGGCCTTATACATCTCATTCCGCTTCCGGTCATCCTCGGAGAGAGAGGTCACCTCAAAATAGCCATTGTGATCCAGAACTCGGATGTACTGCTCCGGCGAACCGATCTCCGGCACGGAAACCCCTTCCGCATGGGTGCGCACAATTTCCCTCTCCGCGGGATTGTCATCCACAAACACCAGACTTTCCGGAAGAATATTCATCTCCTTCGCTATTGTCAGAATATTCTCACTTTTCGGTTCCCAGTTCGCTTTTATCAGAATAAAATCATCCGGCCTCAGCACGCCGTCCGGATGATTCAGTCCTGCCAGCGCATTTTCTTCCTCATTCTTGGAATCCACATTCAGCATGATGCCGATGTCCTTCAGCGATTTCACATAGGACTGAAATTCCGAATACACCTGCCCCATGGAGGTCTCCTGGCCGATCTGCAGATTTTCCACACCATCATCTCCCACGATGCCGCCCCAGAGCGTATTGTCCAGATCCAGCACCAGAGACTTTTTGTTCTTTCCGTAGATGGACTTGATGATATTGGACACGTTCAGCGCAAGCCACGGGATCGCCTTCAGACACAGGGCATACTTGTACATATGCCAGTAGAAGGGATCGGACCATGCGTCCAGCCCATAGGCCGCAGCCTGATAATTGATATCATTGATATAAAAATTCTCCGTGCCGCGGGCATATTCCGCAAAACGTTCATTCAGCCGCCGCACAAAAGCGGTCCGACCTCCCGGATTTACCCCATCCTGATTGCCCAGAAGCCGGTAAAAGGGATCCTCCATATTGTTCTGGATGATGGGACAATTCCATTTTTCCCGGATTTTTTCCCACATCGCCTGAAAATGTCCGAACTGTTCTTCAAGCGCGGCATCCGCCGCGGCGATGTCCCAGCCGGGCGCGGGCCAGTTCGTGATGTTGCGGTTGCTGGTGTGGATATAAATGATATCCGGATGGAAGGCGTCCAGCTCCTCATTTCCAAACATGGCATCCTGCCAGTACTGACCGTATTCCGACTCATAGAACACAGGCGCAATTCCCTGATTCAGCAGAAAAAGCTCCAGAATCCGGATCACATCATGGGTGGTGCTTCCCCCTAAAACGGCGATTCTCTTCTCCATACGGGACGTGCCGTCCGCAAGAAGCTCCTTTTTGATATGTTTTGATTTTTTCAGAATATATTCCGGATCAAAAGGATATTCCAGATCTTTTCGCATGGCAAGACTCCTTTACTTCGCCCTTTAGCATACCACATTTCGCCATAGGCCGCAATTAATAATCTGACCATTCCTCTCTCGGCACGCCGGACACGCTGTTAAAGCCATAGTAAGAGGCGTAGGCCACATTCACCCAATAACCCGGATCCTCCCGGATGTCGGAATTGTAGCCATCGCTGTACTTCGTTTCAAAATCCGGACGCAGCATGGGCACGGTCACATCCGTCACCCCTTCTTCCGCCTTCTGCGTCAGATATACGTCTCTCTCATTGTATTCCCGGTAGATTCTGGCCAGATTCGCTCCGCTGTCCATATAGGTGAAAAACATGACGAGCAGCATCACGGAAATCATTCCCGTTTTCAGGCTGGCGAAAATGACCTCCTTCTCCGACACGTCCACGAAAAACTGGACCACGGAAACGGTAAGGAAAACGCCCGCACCAAAATAAGCCCTCGCCTGAGGCTCCGGCGTCAGAACCAGCGCATAGCAGGTTGCAAGGAAAACAAAGGCCCACAAAAAACCGTTTCTGGAATATGCCCACAGAGCCTTCCAGCTTTTTTTCTGATAATAAACGATGATAAACAGAAGGATCCCGATGATCAGAAGGAGCAGGAAATTCTCCCGTACCGCCAGGCTAATCTTCTGAAACCGCGCCATATAGCCCAAAAGTCCGGAATGCTCCTCCTCCGGCTGCGCCTGTGAACGGACAGCGTTTCCGGGAGCCAGCACCATGATGGCGAGACCGGCCAGATTACCAAGAAGCCCGGTAATCATCCAGGGCTTTATGGCGTGCCGTTCCTTTTTTCCCACGGCAGCCGCCTCTTTTTCAAAAGCCAGACTCCCGTTTCCCTTTCTCCTGTCATACAGATAAAAGCCCAGACACAGAAGCACCATGAGAAGACCGCCGCCTGAGGAATTCTCATTGCACCAGCCTGCCAGCACACCCAGGACTGGAAGAAATACCGCCCACAGCACAGGATGCTTCACCCCGCCTGTCTGTGCCGCTTCTTTCTCACGCCTGAGTCCGAAGCGGTACAGAGTAACAAAGCACATGATGATGACAGCTCCCCACAGATAATTGCAGGCTCCGGTTTCCCACAGAACCGTCTGCCGGAATACCACGCCGAACATCCATATCAGCAGATTGACCAGCAGATACACCGGAGTATCATACTTCTTTCTGTGATCCACATTCCAGTAAATCAGCAGAGTGAGCAGAACAAAAACAACAGAATTGGCCACATTAAATACCATCTTGTCCGTCAGAAGGAAAAAACGAAGAATCATGTGACAGACAGAACGTCCTGTCCAAGTCATATACTGGGTATATTCCTGCGCAAACAAATCCCCGATGGAGGACGCCTCTGAAACCGTTTTGGAATAAAACAGATCGTCCGTCATCATGGGAGTCAGCACATTAAAAATAAAAATCAGGACAAAAGCCGCAAGAACCGTCAGGCGGAAAGCCAGACGTCTTCCCGCCTCCCTATCCCTGAGCCATTTCCATTCCATAACATTTTTCATTTCAAATCCTCATCGGTAAGGGACATCACCGCTTCATATTCCACATGCCGTCCCGCTGACACATAGAAGCCGTTTGCGCTATGATTACAGAACTCCTCCCCCAGCTCATCCGGAAGGACCGTGCCGGGATGAAACAGGATTTCCAGATTCCGTCCCTTTTTCTCCGCTCTTTCCTTCATGGCAGGAAGCAGCCGCTTCACCCGCGCCTCGTCCATATGCCCCCCCATCACCACGCCCCACAGAAACATGGGCGCATTTTCCTTCTGCCAGGACGGATGATTCCTCGCCGCCGTCTTTTCCATTCCCGGTGTAAGGTAATTCAGAATCAGATTCTTTATCCAGTTTATGGAAGAATATGTTTTCCACAGACCGACGCTTTTCAGATAGGGCAGAACCGGCTCCTTTGTCACCCGGATATACTCTGTGGGGTAAAACCGCTCCACGATCACTTCCAGCAGCGCCCAGTATACAACCGGAATCATCTGTGTATGCTGATGGCCGTCAAAGCGCAGCGGCATTTCCGTTCCAAAGGCTTCCCGGAACCGCTCCGTCTGCGCCGTGATCTCCGCCTTCAGCTCTTTTTTCAGATCCATAAAAACCTTCGGCGTATAATTCCATTTAAACAGCGTTCCCCAGCTTATGTTGAAATATCCGTTTTTATCCACCAGATGGGGCACCTCTGCCGGATCCGCTGCGCAGTGCCCTTCCACGAAATTCAGATGTACCGTCAGAAACGGTTTCTTTGGAAAGCTGTCATATTCCGCCTTCAGCTTTGCCGCATATTCCTCAAAGCAGGACATGTTGGTCAGAACGCTGACTCCGTCCAGCTTCCCCGCCCGCAGGCAGTTCAAAATATCCTCTGAGGAATGAGGGGACATCGCATAGTCATCGGCATGGATTTCAATTTGAGACATGAGGTTCCTCCTCTTTTTCTGTACTGAAGCAACGATCAGAGCATCTTTTGTTTTCAAAATATTCGTTCTTTTCTGAATATTCAATATTTTCTGAATTTTCCGAATTATTTGGATTATTCTGTATATTCCCCTCTTTCCAGATAAATGATTCGACAATATATCTGGGGCGTGCCTTCGTTTCCAGATAAATCTTTCCCACATATTCTCCCACAATTCCCAGAGAAAAAATCGTCAGGCCGCCCATGAGAAGGGAAACTACCAGAGAAGTGGTGTAGCCGGGCACATTCCTCCCCAGGAACCAGTCTGCAATACAGTAGACAATCATGCAAAAGCTGAACACGCTCATCAGAAAGCCCATAATGGTAATCAGCTGGATCGGCCGGGTGCTCATGGAGGTAATTCCATCCGTAGCCAGGTTCAGCATTTTCCGGAATGTGTATTTGGAGGTTCCCGCCTCCCGCTCCTTCACGTCAAAATAAACCACGTCAGACTGAAACCCCATGGTGGGAATCAGCCCGCGAAGAAACAGATTCACTTCCTTATATTCCGCCAGCGCATCAAGTGCCTTCTTCGACAGCAGGCGGTAATCCGCGTGATTACTCATCACGTTACATCCAAGCAGATGCATCAGTCCGTAAAAGGCGTTCGCCGTCAGCCTCTTAAAGAAGCCATCCGTATTCCGGTCGTTTCGAATGCCATATACAATCTCACAGCCCGCCTGATATTTTTCCAGGAACTGATCCAGCGCCTCGATATCCTGCTGCAGATCCGCATCGATGGTGACCGCGATATCCGCATGCTGCCTTGCCGCCATCATGCCGGCAAGAATGGCGCTCTGATGCCCGTAGTTGCGGGAAAAGCTTAACCCCGAGAAAACCGGGTCCGTATCACACAGGCTGTGGATGAGCTGCCAGGTTTTATCCCGGCTTCCATCGTTAACAAGGAGGATTTTGCTCTGCGGCGAAATCTTCCCTTCTTCCATCAGTCTGCCTATTTTTTCCCTCATTACCTGCGCACTGTGGGGGAAAGCTTCCTCCTCATTATAGCAGGGAACGACAAGATAGAGGGTGTTGGGTCTGTTATCCTTCATCTTTCATTCCTTTCTGTTCCCAAAAGATTATAGATCTACTGTGTCCGGTCAATCTCCACCACACTGTCTTTCCTGTAGAAATCTCGCACGACTGTATTTGCCCATCCATTCGGATCTTTCAACACCTCCATATGCATCAGGGGTCCCTGATCCGAATTCATGGCGGGAAGCTGCGCGTCCCGAATTGAATCATCCAGCAGAATGGCCTGGCGTTCCTCCATCTGTGCCTTATAATCGTCTGCCTGTCCGCTAAGAATATATTCGGCACATACGAAAAAGGTGGTTTCTCTCACTGTGCTCCGCCCCAGAAACAGAATTCCCACACATACAAGAGTTCCGGCTATGGCGGCTGCCACGCGCCGCTTTTTCCGGCCAGCAACGTTTTTTCCAGCCTTCTGCTCATCCATAATCTTTCCCAAGCGGGAATGGAGCCATCCCAGGAGATATACCAGGGAAGCCGTCATTGTAAGAACAAATACCTGAAAAATCGTATTTGGCACCCCGCCGGAAAGCTCTGTTCCCGCATAGATTCCCGGTGCGAACATGGCGCAGTAAATGCAGAACATCGCATCCAGAAAAACCACTGGCAGTCTGTACTCAAACCTTTTCTTCTGTCTGTTCAATTCCATCCAGATAATCACCGCAGCCGGAACCATAAGGAGAAACATCAGGGGTTTTTCCGTCAGATAGTCCCCAATTGTCAGAACTCCCTGCCAGAAAGACTCCATAACAGTAGAGACCACTCTGCCTCCGCTCACTCCCAGCTCCTCCCCTCCCCTGACCTTATTTCCAGGGGCCAGGAGGCTGATAACCAGTCCTGCCATCTCCGCAATAATCGGAAGCAGCAGCCAGAGCGACCGCCGGTTCTTCCTGCCATATAAAATCCAGAGGAAAATAATAACGATCGGAGCCAGGAGCGCCGCCAGATAGCTGGCGCCGCCAAGACATATCATACACAGCAAAGAAACTGCCAGGTATCGCTTTTTCCCCGTATCCATATATAACCCGGAAACGGTAATCGCCACAAGCGCCAGAAAAAACGGAATCACATAATGAGCCGTTCCGTTATACCAGAAAATGGCCGATTTCGTACTGGGTACAAACTGAATCAAAATGAAAAGTACCAGGAAATCAAGCGCAAGGAACCCCATACGGCTGAATCCAGCCTTTCGAATCAGAAAGTAATATCCGGCAATACTCACCCCGGCAATGGTCAGTCCAATCATCAAAATGGGAACGATCCAATAGGCATCCGGTGAAAACACCTCTGGCTGGAAGGAAAATAGAAAAACGGAAAACCAGGTGCCCTGCCATCCTCTGTAATAATGTTCGATGGTCTGCCAGGCCGCCCGGAACACCTCCAGCAAAGAACGAGTATCCACCCATGCGGCATGGGTCCGTGCCCCATATCCGAAATCGTCTCCCGTGGCATGTACATACCCGGTCAGATAAAGCACCGGAACCAGGCCCGTCAGAAATGCAAGAATACAGGCTATTGTAATCCATTTTTCCCAGTTTATTTTCCGTTTCATTCTATACGTCTCCTGTCCTGTTCTCCTTTGGCATCCGGTTCCGTCCGATCTCCGTTTTCCTTCTTTTCCCGCAGCACCCACAAATAAAATCCCATCACAGCAGGCATGGCATAAATAATCGGAAATGCATATCTGGGCTGGTTCTGGATCTGGGGCGCCAGAATCACAAACACGAAGGACATCAGAAGAGGAAGCATCACAAACATTTTCTTTCCGACCCGGTCATGCAGCATAAACAGCAGAAGAATAAACATCAGTATCACATAAAATGCCACGTTATTCAGCATACCAATTACCGGAAGCCGTGTCAACAGCGTATACCAGCTCACCGCAATGGAAGCAAGACCCTGCATATACTCAGGAACTTCAAACCGAATTTCCTCTGCAAAGTCTGTACCATCTCCAATCGCTTCTCCCGCATGACAATCCTTATTATACACAATATTATCAATATTGGGAGCAAAAATATAATAATTCTGGTTCCATGTTGCTTCCAGATAACAGACCGGATGCTTCAGAAACTGACGGAACCAGACAGAGAAATAGTTCAGAAGCTCCCCAATATTCTGTGCATGATAGGTTGTTTTCACCGGATCCGCCGTAAGCTCCTCATATGCCTCTGGAAGCAGATCATAATTCAGAACCGCCGCTATAGCCTCCCGCTCCTCTGCTGTGACTTCTTCTCCATAGTCACGTACATAGCGCGCCGTCTGCTGAAAGGGCAGAGAAAACATCTCCTTGGGGGAATCCTGTACCACCTGATATTCAGTGATAATCGCCTTTTCCACACAGGAAGATAGAATGACCGGAAGACACAGGACAAGCCACATCTGCCATATCAACCGCTTTTTCTTCTGAACGGCCTGTAGCAGGTTATACGCCATCATGCAGATCATAACCGGAAGATACACATATAATCCATTCTTTCGAAACAGGATCATGAGGCAGACCGCCGCCACCCACAGGACATTATATACTGGCTTTTTTCTGAAGGTTTTCAGACCATCCTTACGAAAAAGCTCCATTACTTCAAGAACAAACAGCACAAAGAACGCCGTATACAGATAATCCTTAATCGGAAAAGCCGCATATCCGGCATAGTAAGGCGCAATACAATAGATTCCCGCTGTCAGAAGCCTCAGCCAGACCGGACTTTTCCATTTTTTCATGCAAAAAAGAGAACCGGCAAGAACAGCAGACATGATGAGCGACTGAAATATCACAAAAAGAAACAGACCGGCATTCGCACTCCCGGCCCAGTCGCCAAAGCCGACAAAGGAACCAAACAGCCAGGTATGAAAAACCGGCTGTGCAGTGGTAAATGTTTTATATCCCCAGAGATAAACCAGCTCCGCATAATTATCATAGCTCATGGCCCCAGGATATCTCATGATCAGATGTGGAACCCACATGAGGAAGATAAGGCACCATGGAATCAGAAAGGGATGCCTGCGGTATAGATTAAGCAGTTTCCCGTTCTTCCATTCCACATCTCTGTGGTCATGCAGCACATCATACAGCAACCGAATCAGCGCTGAATAAAAGAAATAAAAGCCACAGATCAGTATTCCGGTCTTAAACAGGTTAAATAACGGTGAATACCATGCAGACAGGCTGTCGGCACAGGCAAAAGCCTTCGCGCCTGCGTACAGCACCGCCAATGCAAAGGCGGCAAACCGGCTGAAGCCGATTCTCTCCCTTTCTTCTTTCCAGGCCAGTCGATAAAGCAGAAACAGACCAGCGGTCAGAACAGTCATCAGAAACCCCTGATCCGCCACCCACTCGCCAAACTGTGCGAAGATTTTATAGATATACTCATAAACTGCAATCTCAATGCCTTCATACTTTGGATCCGGTGTTTCCAGCGATACCGTCATCGCCAGCGCAGTGATCCAGGCCTGTATAAATAAAATTACTCTGCTTTTCATCTTAATCTCTCCTGGGAATCAATCTGTTGTTTTCATTTTACACTTTCTTCTTCACAAAATCTGCAACTGCAATTCCAAACAAAGACATAAGTGAAACGACCTCGCTAACACGCCAATACCAGGGTGAAACAAACTGCACCTGAAAAGTCCCTTCATATCCTGCCGGAATCATAACCCGAACCTTATTCTCTACTGATCCCACCACGCTCAACTTTTCACCCGTGTCCCGATCAACTGCCTGATAGCCTCTGTAAAACAGGAATGAAACATCCGCACAGTTCTCTTGCCCTGAATTATTTTTACAGCTTACTGTTATGACTCCGTCATTTTTGTTGTAGTTATATATTTCCAGCTCAGCTCCAGGCACCAGCGAATCATCTCCAAACATAACCCTGTTCGTCCCAACAGGAAGGAATTCTCCCTGCATTGTATCATAGGAGCTTATACTCGTCTCATCTGGATAAAATCCCTGATCCGCATTCCGCGCAAAGTCACCCATAAAATATCCACCGGACAGAACTGACAGAGCAAGAATCAATATAGACACCCCATTCAATGCCGCCTTTTCTTCTCCTTTTAACATTATATACAGGCACGATGCTACAGCAGCGAGGAACAGAGAAGCTATTCCAAGGAAACGCCATGGAAACTGAATATTTTGCGTAATCATGGTTGTCAATTTATTCAACTGCTGAATGAAATCCCATGGGAACCATATTGTCGTCATAAACACTGTAAATATGCCAAAGACCAGACAAAGATCTCCTATTTTCTGAATTCTGCTTCCCTGTTCCATATTTCTCATACGGTAATATAGATAAAACACCAAAACTGCGAGAATTCCTCCTCCTAACGCATAGGACATTTCGGGAGTCTGTCCCAGTCCCTCTGCTACGCTTACAGAACTTCCATCTCCAGCCGGGAAAATGGTCATCAACTGACTCATGAATGTCCCATTTGCCCGAAACCGTCCCAGCGTGTCCGGATTCTGCGAAGTATATCCCAACTTCATATAATCCAGAAAAGGAACCAGATACCAACAATTCAGCAGTACTGTAAAAATTCCCACCTTAATAAGTTCCATCAGACGCCTCAGCAGAAACAGCTTCCTGATCATCACCAGGCAGATAAGTGCCGTAAAAATTCCAGATATTACGCAACTGATTACATGGCTCTCAATAATACCGCTATAGCCCACAACTGCCGGGAGCCATATCATTTTTTCTTTCTGCCAGTCCGTCTCATCCGAGAAAATCCGATACAACCCGTAAAATACCAACGGCAGAAAAGCCATCGCCGTATATTCTCCGACAGAAGCCCGCAGGAACAGACAGGACAACCGATAAGGGGAGAGCATATAAATAACGCATCCGAAAAGAGCCGCCCGGAAATCCTTCAACATCTTTTGAAAACAATAATAAGCTGTAAGGCAGGTAAGCAGATTGATGCCCAGAACAAAGATTTTATATGCATTCTGTACGGAAAAGCCAATAATACGAAACAGAGCAGGAATATAAAGCAATAGCTCTCCATAGAATATGGATACCGCATATCCATATCCATTATTCCAGGAAAACGGCATCCTGACAGGGATCTGTCCTGCCTGAAGCGCTTCCTTAATCGCTTCAATCCGATACAGATGAAAATTCAGGTCATGTCCTTTCGGAAGGTAAACAGACAACAGTGGCATTGTGGAGAAAATGACCAGGAGAATTACTGTCACAATGACAAATCGGTTTTGTCCGGCAAACATATCCGGTTTTCGTTTTCTGTACAACCACACCATTCCCAGTACAGCCAGAAACATAACAGCGCAGAAAAGAGTTACATTTTTCCATGTATCCGTTTCCCTGATACTGATATTATCAACAAACAGATATCCATTTCCGTTATAATGCATGATAATCTGATATCCGTCTACGGAAATCGGAGATTTCCAACGGAAAACTCTCAGGCCACTCCCCACATCCAGCCCTTTCCCATCAAGATTGATCAGAATCGGCCAGGTACGATACTCGGCTTCTATGGCACAGGTATTGGTATTATCGTTTGTAGAATAGGAAATCTCCACCTCATAGCTTCCCCGGCGCAGACTCACCTTAGGACTGGCAACAGTTAAAAGAGAATAGTCTTCCTCATCGATACCAGGAGCGTCTATTCCATTATCCAGATAATAGCCTCCCCCATATCCTTCCTGGAAATTTTCCATATATATACCATAAGTACTTTCCAGGTCAGCTCCCGAAAAAACAAATTCCGCATTTGGCCGAAGAAGCAGGGATATCGCATAAATTACCCATACAATCCCTGCGGCACACAGTATTGCAAACAGTATTTCTCCTCTGCTTTTTTCTTCCCTAACCTTCCTGAGTTTATCACAAAGCATTTTTCTCTCCCCATACCTCCTGAGCAATCAGAGTAATTTTCTTCTGTATCTTCAAAAAAAAGATCGTAGTCAAAGCTCATATAAAACTCCGTAATCTCCTGAATATATGCCTCATAATTTTCCTCGGTCAGCTCATAATCTCCATTGCTCATCCATTCGAGCACATGATCACCGACTTTTTTCGTATAATGCACACTGTCAAAATAGTTATTCAGATCGCATATTAACTCAAAATTATTATTGAAAGAAAAGAGCCGAACATTTTCATAGGGAAGGAGCCGCTCAATCATTGCTTCTTCCAGAGATATCCTCCATTCCAGAGTGTCAAGACCGGTTCTCTGTATATCATCCCACCAGCATATACTGTAAGGAGGAAAAAAGAAATAGAATTCAACCTCCGGATATGCTTCTACCGCTCTGATTACGTGTTCCTCCAGATTCTCCTGAAACGCTTCAAACAGCCTGTCTTTGTCTTCGTCCATATGTTCCCGGTTTGTTCTGTCATGATTCTGTATAACCGTTTCCCGGTTTCCGGAATCATAACTTATATAATCATCAAAGCTCATCGCCGACTCTCCCCTGAGAGTGCGGGCCACTTCAGGAATGGTTTTTCCCGTAAGAACTTCTCCGTTCAGGAAATAGTTTACATCATTCCAAAGGAAATCATCGTACAGATACTCCGGATAGCTTTCATAACCCATATAATCCGGATCATAGACATACTGCATGGTATCCAGTCCTCTGATCACCAGGCGCAGATCCGGATTACAGGCCAGCGCCTTATCCAGGTTATCGCTGACCCGCTTATATCCCTCACCTTTAAAGGTCAGGCGCACCGCATTCACATCAAACAGCTCATTCAATGTTTCCACCGAAAAATATTGTGTCACAGAACTACCCGTAATCAACGCGTCATAGGTAAAATTTCTGGTGATTCCATCATTCATATACTGCTCTTCTTCCATCACATAGGACATTCCGCCAAATGGCGCATGATAGTGAAAATAGGGATCCACAAACACTACAAATCCAATCAGAGCAGCCAGCACGGCAAAATATGCAATTATTGTACCAATCACCCATCTACGGCATTTCATAACAACATTCTCCTAGAAATTGGCATATACATAGGTGCTGATTCCGGAAAAGGACAGCGTTGACAGCACCAGCAGGATCACGACCGCAATTCCGCTTTTTATCCCCAGGCATTCTTCCCTGCTTTTCTCATACAGATTGCGTCCAAACAGCACGATTCCGAAGCCAACGGCCAGATAGCCTGCCGCAATTCCCCAGGAAGGGATGAATGGAATGTACCTGGTCAGATAGTTCAGAAACGCATCGCTTACTTCCGCCTGCAGCCCTCCCCAGCGGTTGGAAAGCAAACTCCGGAACATACTCACGGTCGTTCCGAAGGAACCCGCCCGGAACAAAATCCATGCAGCATTCACAAAGAGGAACGTAACCAGCCAGTTGACAACAGAAGGCAGTCTGCTGATCCATTTCCCGAATATCCGGTTCAATACCATGGCAATTCCGTGAAGAAATCCCCAGAAGATGAATGTCCAGCTCGCTCCATGCCAAAACCCGCTGCAAAGAAAGACAATCATCGTATTCAGCCATGTCCTGGCTTTCCCTCTTCTGCTCCCCCCCAGAGGAATGTACAGGTACCGGGTAAAAAAACGCGTCAGTGTGATATGCCATCTGTCCCAGAATTCCGATATTGTCTTTGCCTTATAGGGAGAATTGAAATTCACCGGCAGATCCAGATTCAGCATCCTGCTGACCCCGACCGCCATATCGCTGTATCCGCTGAAATCAAAATAGATCTGAAGAGTATAGGCCAGACTCACAAATACCGCTGTCGTAGTATTCAGAGCAGAAGGATTTCCATAGCCGATGTCCACCGCGCTTCCAAAAGCATCCGCCAGGAGAACCTTCTTTCCCATTCCGCATGCAAAAAGATAAATTCCGGAAGCGAACTGGTCCCAATCCAGCTTTTTTCTATTTTCATCCTTCAACAAAGGAAGGAAATCCCCATGCAGAATGATCGGCCCTGACAGCAGATGCGGAAAAAACGCCGTAAAAAGCGCATATTCCAGAGCGCTGCACTTTTCCACTTCTCCACGATAGGAATCCACAGCAAACGCAATCTGCTGGAATGTGATGAAACTGATTCCCATGGGAAGAAGAAGCTCCCGAATGGAAAAACTGGTACGGAATACCATGTTCAGGCTGTCTACAAAGAAATTATAATACTTATAGTATATCAATACACCAAGATTCACACAGATGACTGCCGCCAGGAGAAGCTTTCTGCCTATCCCCCGTACCGCTTTGCTGTCCTTTCGCAGGAACAGCAGATGACAGCAATAATTAAAAATTATGCTTCCCATGATCACCGGAAGGAAACGCACGTTGGCATATGCATAAAACCACAGTGACATGAACAGCAGAAAAGCTTGTCCAACCTTTCCTTTCCAGATACGCAGACGGTTTAACAGATAATAACCGATAACCACCAAAGGAAGATATAATAAAATAAAAATGTAAGAATTAAAAACCATCTTTATTGTCCCCTACTGAATCTGTTCCATTTCGCCACGATTTCACTCATTTTCCTGACGCGGCAAGACATTCACCTTCTCTTTTCTGTAAAAATACTTGGTTCCAAAATGCCATTGATCAATATCGTTTGAGGTCAGAAGCTGGGAGTTCTTAGGAATTTCATAAATATCCACCTCGCTGCCGTCCTCTTTCAGGATTTCGATATTCTTTTCTACTGTATCCGCATACTCCTGCGCGCTCCCATCCATCATATCATGAACGGCCAGCGTTGATGTAAAATATTCCGGCGAAGGCACTGCCGACAGAAGAAAACACCATAATCCGATAACAGCCAACACTGCAAAATAGAATGTCCGAAATGGACAGAGTCTATTTTCATGAACGTTTGTCAGCGCAACCCGAAAATGTTGCCTGCACCATCCGGTAACATAAATCACGTTCAATGCCAGAATCAGAATATATGCGGAAAAGATAATATTCTGTGCTCTTCCGATATCCACCGAATGTGCCGCAAAGTCCAGCGGCGTAAACATGGATGAAACAAAGCAATAGCTGTACGCCATGATCAGAAGCGGCAGAGGAAAAGAAAATTCTGTCTTTCCGGCCATCTTCCACGCAAATGGAATCAGACAGAGCACAAGAAGAAGAACTGTCCAGTCCATCCATCTCATTGCCGGGAACTCAATCCCATAATAGAAAGATCTGAGAATGGACATGACCGGATTTGCCTGCGCCCCTACCGCATCCTGACGGACCCAGTTTCCCGGAGCAGCAATATTAACTGCAAAGGCAAGAAAATAACAGGCCATGGGAAACAGTACCCCCCATATCCTCTTCCTTTTCCCGCTCAGAAAAAGCCAGATTACAACTGTCACAAAACCGACTGCACCGGACAATGCGGTTACAAGATTCCCGCCTCCCAGAATCACTGCAAGAATACAGGCGCATACCATAACTCCCGGCCTATTTCTCCGAACTATTTTAAGCAGACATGCTGCCAGCAACAGTCCGACACTGTACATAAATACATAGTGTACCGCGCCGTTATACCAGTAAAACGCAACCGGTCTGCAGACCATACGCTGAACCGTCACGATCAGTACCAGCATGGACACGTTGAGCCACTCAGTTCCTGTCGCCTTTCTAAACAATTCTCTTACAAAAAACAGGGTTCCGGCTGTCAACATGCCGATCATAATGAAAGGCGTCAACGCATAAAACCGCTCCCCCCAGATTGCCGGCTGAAGAGACATCAGCGCAATGCTGGAAAAAGTCCCCTGCCAGTTGACATAAGAATCCTTTACCGTATCAATAACAGCTTTCACCACTTCCAGAAGAGAATGGGTATCTGCCCATGCCAGATGGGTTCTCCACGAATAGGTCCAGTCATCTGCCTGTGGATAATCATAAATAGATGCCATAAATATGGGAATAAGACTGATTATATAAATTGATGCAAGTATTACCGCAGTTCTATTGTGTCGAACTTTTTTTATAATAGTCATATAAGATACCTCTTCAGCCCTTATTTATTGAAATCTAATTTCATCATATTATTTCTCTATTGCGAAGGCTATTCCAAACTTTATTTATAATAATATAAAGACAACATTGGACAAAGCCAAAATACCATAAAACAAAATTAATATGCGTATGAATATATGAATGGCTTTTTCCTAACACAATCCATGATATACCGGTCACAAAGAAAACTACATACATAACCACTTCTTCAGTGACTATCTGCTTTTTGATATAATCATAAATAAATATAATTATCGGAATCAGGCAGAGCATCGGAAATAGATTTGCATCTAAACCGGCGATTATATCCGTATTGAAGCGAAAATATTTCCGCACGGTTTCCCACACTGAAGCGTTAAGCGAGGGCCAATACTCTGCTCCGAATTCATTCAAGCTTCCTCCTCCTACTCTGCGAAACACATCTTCTTCCAAAATTGCTTTGATTCCATTAAGAATATCTCCTCTTCCGCGAAGCATGGCATGTATACTAATTGCAAAAGAAAATGCTATAAATGCGCAGGTCCCCAGAATAATAATTGTCCGGAATAATAAAATTATTCTCTTTCTATTTCTTCTTATAACAGCAGTTCCAAAATCTATCAACAGGAATGAAATTAATCCCAACATGACTGCAGTAATATATTCATAACCACATAAAGCTTTCCCCGCAACTGTAATAAAAGCAGCGACATAACATCCTCTTCTGATCTGCCGGTTATCTATCCAGATAGAACAAATCACCCCAACCAGCATCGGAAGAAACCATGTGAACTCTACCCAATACTCACTTGCTGCGAAATCGACGATCCAAGGAGACAGTAAAAACGTTATGGCAAAACATCCCGCAAACAAAAGATTATATTTTATTGCTACAAAGATAACAATTCCACAAAATACGAGTGCCGTTAAAACAGAACATAACAATTCCAAATTTTCTTTATAATGCTCAGCACTCATATGTTTTGCAATCTGTTGAAATATCTTCCCCTGTAAACCATATTGCGATAAATAGGTCTGTAAGATGCCTGATGGAAATTTTTCGGGAATTCCATCCTCTATGGCATAAAAAGAAGCCTTATTGATATCTCCATATTTGTGATAATTAAGCGGCCCAGATGCGTTCAGTGTTAATACATAATTCCCATCATTATTATCAACTACTTCCATCACAACAAATAATTCTTCATTTTCAAACTGAACTACTGTACCAACGTTTGCTAGTATTCTGGTATACAGATTAGATGAAATCATTATTTTCGGTTCTGTTCTACTATATCCATTATCCCATTCATCATTAGTTATGAAACCATTATCCAGTCCGTATTGTCCGCTTGCTACATAATACCTCCCCAACCCATATTCTGATTCTATTCCAGCTCTCCCGGCTTCAATTGTCCCAATTACAAGAGCATCTGAATCAGATTGAAAAGAGTCAAATTTTTCCTGATTTTCAATATCAAATGAATTGAACATATAGTTCCAAGATAAGATTACAGTCATACTTAAAACCAGTGCCGCAATTCTGGTATATTTTCTTTGGGATGTACTGTTCAGAAATACTTCTCCAAACATCATAACCCATATGGAAACAAGAAACAATGTTATTAATATTTTTTCAACGTTCGTAAACGTTGATTCGGAATATGCATATCCAATCAGGAGATTATTATCTACACTTTCATCGGTCAGATAATCTTCATCCACTAAGGGAATTAGCAGAGCCTCATCACAGTTGCTGGCACTTAATATCAAACGATATTTATCGTGTTGTCTATATTGACCTTTGGTATATACCTTATACCAGCTTTGTGAAGCAATATCATTTATATTAATTTCCAGGCATTCTATTTGTTTTCCTTCTTCTGAATATGTAGTTAATGACAATACTCCTTCTGACTCATTCGGGATATTCTCCAATATAACCTCAAATCCCGCAAAATGTCTTTTTATTGGTGAAAATGTTATTTCAAAAACTTCCTGGCTTAAATCAATATAACCCAAACGGTCTTCATCACTTATATTGTTATATTCTACCACATCACCAAAAAAGCCATGAGAAAAATAATCCATTGGCCCAACAAGGATTATAAATATAAACAAAATCGCACTCACTATAAAAAAAGACTTTTTCTTTATATTGATTCTCATATTCTTTCTATACTTCACGAAATTACCTCTCCCCATGCACAGTTCACCTGATTTTATCCTTATTCACAGGCAATTTTTTCCGTTATTACACTTTAATCAATGGCATGCTGTATTTAGATATAGAGTTACTATATATTCGCAAACGTTTGCGTCGCCGGATTATATTTATGCAAAAAATTTAAAAAAAGGATTTTCAGAAGTTCAGAATTTCCTTTCCAGAAACTGATTTTTGTCGGCACCTTTCCGGCTGACGGATATTCTCTCGTAACAGGAATCTCGCAGGTTTTCATCCCAAGCTGATCGGCACGTACAGACAGATAAGCCAGAAGTTCATAGGTCATAAAGATATCCCGAAACACCTGAACTCTGTTGTCAAGCAGATATCTCATGGAATATCCCCGATATGCATTGGTCGTATCCGTATACCACTTTCCTGCGGTAAGGGAGATGACAGGCGCATGAATCAGACGCAGCGAAAGGAGACGGATCAGGGGCGTATGAATGGCCTTCCCCCCTTTTACGAATCTGGAACCCTGTACAAAATCATATCCCTCTTCCAGCCGTTTTATAAATGCGGGAACATCTTCAATACTGTCCTTATTATTTCCATCGATGGTTACAACGCCCTTATAGTTCCGAAGCATCGCAAAATAAATTCCCATTCGCAGCTGCGCTCCCTGTTTTCCCGGGCCATATTTCACCAGAAGCGCACTGACACCTAAACTCTTCAGTCTGTCCGGCTCCATGGAACCATCTCCGGATCCTCCATCGCAGAGAATAATATCCGCCATATCTGAAACACCGCTTTGTTTTGCCCGGGTCAGTTCCTTTAATATACGTTCTCCCTCATTAATAACCGGGATCAGTACACAGTATTCACTCTTTCTGGGACGAAAGTCTTCCCAGCCATACTCCGGGACGCCCTGAACGCCTGACATGCGCTTCATCCAAACACCTCCGCCACATAGGCCATGGCCTCTTTAATCTGCTCCATGCTGCTCTGACTGCCCATTTCAACGGAAACAAATCCCGAATAACCGTTTTGCCGCATCTCATGGGCCAGTTCCCTATGTAGAAGCCGCTTTTGTATGGGGGCCAGAAAAGGTTCGCTGACATGCACATGATTCACAAGCGTCCAGTTTCCCTTCAGCACTACAATACCTTCTCCATTTTCAATCATGGTGCCAATATCCAGATTTAACCGAAAGCCGAGAGAATCAATTTTTTTTATCAGTGCGATCGCTTCATCCGTACGATTAATATAATTTGTATGATAAATTGGAGGATTTGCCTCCATTGCAACTACCGTATTATGAGCTTCCGCATAGCTTCCCAAGTCACGAAAAAAAGAGAACACTTCAGACTTCCGGACTCCTTCCGGCATATTCCGGTTCCTGGGGCATCCAAAAACCAGATTCCTGCATCCGATGGCCTCTGCGAAATCAACCGCTTCTTTCGTGTATCTCTCCAGCTTTTCCCTGTCTTCCTCATTGTTCCAGATATTTTCACTTTTGCCATACCAGATCGACTGCATGGAAGATATCTGCAGACCATACTTTTGATTCAGATACTCATATTTTTTACGCGCTTCCTGTATATGCTCATATGGATTTTGGGCAAACCATCTCGTCGGCGCAATCTCCAGACCGATAAAGCCATACTGCTTCATCAGCTCATAAACTGCCTCGTCCTGTTCACCGGGCCATGCAATGTTGGAAATCGAAAGTTTCATCTCAGTTCTTTCCCTCCGTCTCTTCCTCCACAAATTCCCTGATTGCCTCAAGCACCTGTCTTTTTGACATGATATAACCATCTTTCCCGCCAAAATATTCAGCATATTTTGTCCGGAAGTCATAGCGGGCAGGCCTGTCCGAAATCTCATTCGTAAAATCTCCACCGGACAGATATCTATATAATTCTGCTGCAGAAACCGGTTCCGTAGCAGGATTCCACAGCTTCAGGCCGGCAGACAGGGCGGTTTGAATATCATTCCACAGTCGGTTCAACGGATAAAACTGAAAAATGCTCCTGCTGTCTGTAAACATAAGAGCAGAAAACCCTAATTGTCTGAATATTTTATTTGCAGAACTCTCTTCTTCAGAATTTAGTTTTCTGCATCGATAGAAACCATTATCCAGCTTTTCATAATATTCCCCAAGCTCCGGAAATCCGGCGGAAAATTCCAGAAACTTATTCTCTTTCAGCATAAAGGGGATTCTGTGTATATAATCATAAATAAAATTCTTTTTCAGATTCTTTCCGAAAAGTCCGGGCAGACGAACGATCAGGGCATTCGGATCATGCTCCCTGACCCATTCTTCCAGCAGAAACCGATTGTAGCCATAGGCATGAAGTCCATCTGTCGCAATCTCTGTATCTTCATCCACTTCCACGGGATCCTTATATACATCTACCGTTGAGATCAAAACAAGCCTTTGCGGACAAATCCTTTCCATATTTCGTTCAGCTTCTTCTATCAGGGCGAAATCCTTCTCCGGAAAATTATTCGCCAGATATTTTTCTGCACGAAGTCCTGCATAAACCAGAAGATCCGGCTTCAGGCCATACGCATCCTGAATATTTTTGCTGTTGAATCCCAATTCAAATGAGCCTGAAGCGAACAGGTTGCTTCCCACAAATCCCGTATAACCTACCAGTGCGTTCATATCATTCCTCCCTCAAAGCTTTTCAATCGACTGAAACAGATATTTTTCTTTTCTGAATGTAATATTCAGAATCAAAGAGAGATACTTAATCACAACCGTCATCAGAATAAAAAAGCCGAAAAAGCCAAAACTCAGAAAAAGCATTGTCGTGGTCCACCCCACCACTGCCATTCCGTTCAGATATATCACCAGAGAATAGATTGCCAGAATCACAGCAATACATGCCATAACAGCAGCCATTAACACAGATACGCGTGTTCCGATATCAGTATATAACAGCAGGGCATCCACCGCCAGCGATTTGCGAAACCTCTTCGTCTTCTTATCCTTTCCATAACCAGTCTTTACAACCGGATCAAAATGCATCACTTTAAAGCGCAGGCCGCAGTTTGCATATACCGCCTTACGGTAAGGAATCGTTTTATTCAGGGAACACACCCTGTTGATCCCCCTTCTGGAAAGAATCCGGAAATTATCACTCTCCAGCAGATGCTGGGTACCGGAAAAATGATTGTAAATTTCATAAAACGCCTTTGAAGTCATTCCGGCCTTTGTCCGATCCGCACAGCAGACGATATCGCACTCCTTCAGCACCTCACGGTAAGCCTGCATTATCATATCATCCGGGAAATTCCAGACGCATTCATCAAATTCCAGTACATAATCTCCAATAGCCAGATCTCTGCCCGCATTCATGGATAATTCAAGGCCCTGATAGTAACTCATATGAAGAACGGAAACCGGAAGGTTCTTTTCCTTCGCAGTCTCCCGCACCGTTTCGACATAGCTTTCAGGACTGTCATCATCCACACAGATGATTTCATCTTTCAGGAAATGCTCTTCCAGCACCTGCGCCAGCTTCTGAATAAAATTATTCACTGTCTGCGTATCTTCTGCCGTATTCAGATAGACTACCGCCGAAATAAAATTTTTCTCCAGATTTTGTTTATTCATTCTTCAGTACCTCATCTAAATCATACACTGTATTGATCTTTCCGGAAAGCACACTGATAAATGTGGGAGACTGTGTAAACGTCCTGATTACAGTAGGACGGGAATCATCAATTTCTGTTGTCTTCAGGATCGGCTTCATGGAAAACAGGGATTTCACATATTCAAACTGATATTCTTCACGCAAATACTTCTTTGCCAGCCCTGACATATAGGGCCAGGCAGTCTCCGGTTTTGCTATGCATTCATTACAGTTTCCCAGGCTATATTCCGTGCAATATCCACCGCTCCTCTTTTGACAGGAAAATGCCGGCAATGTATCATAGCAGGTCACATGCGGAGTAAAGGTTACCGATGTCAGGGAATGCAGGCCGGTCTTTCCGAAGGGCATAATGGAAAAGAAAGGGCCGTCCATCACTGTAATACCCACATCCCTCAGACGGGCATTTACTTTACACAGGATGATCTCACACAGTTCATACTTAATTCCAAACTGCTCCAGTCCCAATTGCTGCTGAATCTGATTTACCGATGCATATGTGGCATTCAAAACAAAATCTGATTCCATAACCCGTCCATCTCTCAGACTGATTCTGTAATGATCCCCCTCTCTTTCTATTTTCTCCATACTGATCTGATACCATATCTCCGCATTAGGGAAGGCGGCAATCTCTTCCAGGAAATAACGTTTCAGGATCTGCGCGTCATAGGTATCTTCCTCTGTAAGAAATGCGCCGTCGCACATTCCTTCCCGAAAAAAAAGATTTTCGTTCACATCTTCACAAAAGATCCCCGCATCCCGGCAGAATTTCCGAAATTCCTCTGCATTGGTCCAGGAAAACTGGGAAGAAGTGGCATAAATCTGGCGGAAGCTGCTGTGAATACAAAAACCAAAATCTTCATGAAAACGCCTGTAATACCCAGCTGATTTTACACCTGTCGAAAGAGATCTCGGATAATGATACCCCATATGAACACGAGCCTGATTGATATAGGTTGCCCGCATAAACGGGCCCGGATCCTTTTCCAGAACAATAACCTTATCTCCCTGTCTGGCACAAAACAGGGCGGAATAAAGACCATACAGCCCGGCGCCAATAATAATCTTATCTTTGGTCATATTTTTTACACTCCCGTTGTTTTTACCACAGCAATTCGGGTAAACGACATCTACAACGTCAGTTTAATAAATCGCGTATACTTTCTTTTGGATGGAACATTCAGAAATATTTCTCCAAACACCATAATCCGTATAGCTGAAAAAGATGAGCACAGTAGCAAATACCCCCGCATCAGTATACATTTCAAAGATCTTTATCGTACGTGGAAAAAGGGATGAAAAGCATCCATGTGCCTCTTCAGGAAGTTACTAAGGCACTTCAAACCGACTGCGCATATTAATACCAAAAATATATAAACACAAATCATTTTTAAGTAAGCCCTGTTCGGGAAATAATACACTAATAGCTTACATAGAGCGTAATGCACCAAAAAGATTTCATAGGATATCCCACCACCCACCGTGCTGACTGAAGCCAGGACTTTAGGAATATTCTTACTTGTTAAACTATACATAAGCCAAACAAACATCGCGAAAGCAGGGACATATAAGACGAGGTCATAATAAGAAATATAATTCCGTCCAACGACCAAAAAAGCAAACATTGCTACAATAAAGACTAAACATATACATTTAAATTTCATACTTAATTTTTGTATTTTATTATAAAGTACAATATATGCCCAGGCACCAGCCGCCATTCCGGCAACGGCTCTTAATATTCCCACACAAAACCATCCCTCAAATGCAGTCCATTGACTTAAGTTTCCATATCTCTCCAATATATGTGCATACAATGCAATAATGGCAATCCAACCTAAATTTAGAAACATATATTTATAACGTTGAATAAAATACCCCAAAATACATGTTGCAACAACTAATGCCGACAATTGTGCTGTTACACCATTTGCAACTAAATCAGGTATATATAATCCTGTTGTTTGCATCAGAAGTACTTCGCCCTTTAATTCATAAATGGACTTCATTATCGCTTTAATTCCCATATCATTACACAAAATTAAAATTAACCATGAAAAAACAAAAGAAATCACATAAGGCAGATATAACTTTTTAATCTGCTTATATGTATATTTCAATGCCTTTATATTTTCCTCATCATCTACAGCTTTCTATATATTCTTTCCAAGGAAAAAACCACTAATTACAAAAAAGAGTTCAACAAAAATATAAAAATGTACAAAATAAATTGCTTTACCAATATATAACCACTCAAAATGGTAGATCACAATACAAATACTTGCTATAAAACGGCATAACTCAATCCATAAATTTCTGTTAGTTCTCATCATAATATCCTTCTCATTTAAGTGTGTGCTTCTTCATCTCACCATTTCTATCGGTCTGCAGTACAGTGAGTATTCCGGGCGATTCTGAACCGCCATTCCGGTGACA
>ULPS01048426.1_pt1 | contig 48348 bp, 28 predicted proteins | sample 1953711 | NCBI WGS metagenome assembly ULPS01 (sample SAMEA4835635, study PRJEB28245) | human gut metagenome | biome: gut microbiome; material: fecal sample | place: Denmark | collected 2008 | reverse complement strand
GCCTTGGCGTCGTTGAAGATCTTGACTACAGAGTCGACCACACCTTCGGTATCGGCGGTATCGGCAAGGCTTAAGGCGTATTCGAGGACTGTGGTGGAGAGTTCTTCTGGTACTTCTGTACGAACAGTAAAATTATCAAGAACGCGTCCGCGTTCAATCCGGACAATGTAATCTGTCTTATCGCCAGTCGTAAATGTATATGTGCTGTGACCTGCTGCAAACGCCTCATTCAGAATCTGGTCATTTCCATCCGACTCTGATTGTACATATACACGTCCATCTCCTAATGTATCAAATTCCATCGTGTATTCCGTATTCGGCATCAGACGCATAGTTGACGGATTTGTCCGAACAGTCACATCACCTTGTCCATATTCTCCATATAACTTCAGAGACCAGTCACCTGAAATCGTATCCTGAGTATATGGCAGATGCGTTTCAGACAAGTGCGGCACTCCATCTGCGGAGCGCTCCGGATTGAAGATACCGTATGCCCCCTGCTCTACATATTCAAAGGTCTCGTTTGCCACATAGCCTGCCGGCAGATCCGGTTCTTCCGTCGTCACGATCCTTGTCTCCATAAAGGTAGCCACGCCTTCTGCAGACTCACATGCATCACCTGAAAGTGTAACTTTTGCTGTTGTCTCACCTTCCGGCTGAACAAAGTCTACCCACATTCTCTGGACCATCTTTCCCTTTGCATAATTATCAAAGTACTGATTTGCCATAGCGACCTGATCCACATAGTTTTCATAGGTCTGTCCGTCCGGAGTCTCTACCATCAGCCGTGCTGTCTTGCCATTTGATGCACCTGCCTCAACTACCAGACGATATTTCTTTCCACCCTCCAGACCTTCCATTGTCTGGCTGACCTCACCGGCCTCTGTTCCACTGATAGTCAGGATGGATACACCGTTGCCATCATCATTAAATGCGATATCCGCATCTCCGTCTTTCTGCCAGATAGAGAAGTCGCGGCTGTTAAATCCAGTGTCTTTCAGCTGGCTTCCAACACTCCATTCTGTTACCTTCTCTGCTGCTTCACCCGGATAGACCACATAAGGTGTCTTTGCTTCTGCATTGATCGTCACCTGACCGTTCTGCACTTCGATTGTGTCCACAAGCTGTTTTCCAGTCTGTGTTGTCTCATAGAGATATACATTCGCCAGCCCGGACCAGGATTCCGGCAGCGTCCAGGTTGTCTCGCCGCCATCGCTGTTCCAGTGATAGATCTTTCCAGCTTCATCAGGATTCTTTGTCTCACTATCTTCTGCATACCACGGAATGAATATTTTGCCCTGTCCGTCGGTAATCTTATTTCCATCTTTTGTGATCACCCAGTTTCCTGATGTAACATTCCCCTCGAATGTTCCCATGTCATCTTCTACTTTTAATACTTCATGACACATCAGATATTTCTGCGGAAGCTGATTTGTATAGAACTGTTCTACCAGCGAATTAATGTTATTATTGTGCTGCCATGACATCATAGAAACACTTCTGGAATATCCGCCCCAATAAACCGAACTAGACGGATAAACGTCTCTCTGCGTATTATAAACAAACTGAGAAATATCACTGTCATTCTGCGCAGAGTGAACCCATACGCCAAAACGATTCAAATCCGGTCCGTTTTCTGTTCCAAGAAGTTCAACGCCATTATTCAGGAGATTTCTTACAAGTACTTTTTCACCCCAGCGGTCCTCTCCCCAGCAGTCAATATAAACAAAATCAAGATCCGGCGTCTGATCAAACAGCTGATTCAATCGGTCATCAAAAGTTCCTTCCAGCATATCCACATAACGTCTGATCACCTTAGACTGATCCATCCAGTGCCATGCAAGCCGGTCACTGATAACATGGTCATTGTACATCTTTGCTTCGGGATAAGCTTCCTGGCTGTTAATATGGATACCGATATTTGAGTTAATCTTATCCGCCTCCGCGATCGCTATATTCATAGCATCCGCACCGCCGGCACGCTTATTGATGTCCTGATAATCAGCATGTCCGGAATCATGTCCTTCATTCGCATATCCCTTAAATACAAGCTGCTGGCTGAAACCATCCAGATAATTGGAAAGACGCTTCATATTGTCGGCAACTTTCAGGAACGGCTGCTGTGCACCACTTGCAAAATTGTAGCCAACATGGAAGAAACTGCGTGCCGCTGTATCTCCACCCGGAATAAGGTCCTTTGTCAGCTTCTTCAGGGCATTAGCTCCATCCTGCCAGTTTATCGTATTGTCATCATTTGTATCTTCTGTAATAACAACTCTGCAGTACAGATCCGCTTCATCCGGCTCAGACGGGAACGGAAGGATCTTTTCCCCGTCAACGCCTCGATACATGAAGTCCTGGTTCCATACTCCAACGCTCTCCGCTCCGTTTTCCAGATTAAAGCCGCGGAATACAAACTCCTCTCCATCCAGAAGGGCGTTATTAAGCATGGATGCTGATAATCCGTTCGCAGTAATGATCGGAATTGATACGGAACGGTTTGCCGTAGTGGACGCAGTCTTATCCGTAATGTTTTCCTGAAGATCCTGGAATTTACGGGAATTTTCCTCTACCCATGCCGCGTTCAGCACCGCGCCGTCCTGTGAGCTGTCTGCTGAAATCAACGGCTGATCCGGAAGATTGATAGAATTTACCAGAATCCCTTCCGGCTCAACAATGTTCTTAATGAGCATTTCCAGTATTTGGTCTTCTTTCACAGTAAAGACTACATCAAATGTTACGTCAATCCCCTCTGGGACTACATGGTAAGTAATCGTTTTTCCATCTTCGGATTTTTCATATGTTGCCGTTGCAGGATAATCAACAGTATTTATCGTCACATAGTTATAACGAAGCGGTGAACCACTCAATGTTTTTCCATTCAAGGTATAATCCGCAACGCGCGGGAAATCACTGTCAAGACGTACGGACAGTCCGTCATTTTCTATTGTCTCTGTCTGGCGCTCTCCATCTGCCTCTGCAAAAGGAAACAGCTCGCGGAATACTACCTTTTTAACTACAACATCTCCGCGGTTATCCACATACAGCCCCATGTTCCCAGCTGCTGAGTCTGCTTCTGCAATGCTGGTCGTATGTGCAAACTGATCATCTATCCAGAACGTAATAGAGTCATCCACAAATCGTACTTTGACCTTAATATCCATCACGCCGTCTCGCGACATATTCTGAGTCCCATCCCATACGATCCGGCTCTTGCTTCCATTTTTAAGGAAATCCCACATACCTTCTCCATTGGTAGAATCAGTGGAAGCAACTCCCTGCCACTCATCTCCGTCTGCACGGAAAAGAGCTCCCATATCAAAGCCATCGTAGTCATGGAGTGCATCGAAGGTAATCTCAATTTCTCCGTTATTGGTCAGAGGCGACAATACGTTGACCAGTGCATTGGTTCCTGTAATATGCAGTCCGTCTTCCTGAAGTTCATAACTTCCATCGCCGCTGATGCTCTCCCACATATCAATTCCCTGATCTGGTGTCCACACATATTCCTGCGCTTTCCCCGGCTCATATTGAATAACATGGAGAGTGTCGCTGCTTCCATAAGCAAATTCGATATCAAGACGGAATCGGCCGGTCTGAGATAAGATATATTCTTTCTTTAAGATCAATGTATCTTCTACAACCTCATAGTCCTGCCCTTTTATCAGTTCCTGATCCCCATTAAAGACCGCGGAAATGGAATCTCCTTCCCCGAATCGAATCGGAACAGATACATCTTCCGTTCCCCATTTATCTTTTTCAATCTGTTCTACATTTTTATCCAGACTGGAAATGATGATCTCTGTACGTTCGATATTATCCAGCGTTATTTTCTTGCCGCCGCGCCAGATTCGGAATCCATATGCGCTTTCCTCTAATCCGATCGGGCTTTCAAATGATGTCAGTTTCTGCTCTTCACCGTCTACAGTCACATAAACTGTAATATTACTTCCTACTGTTTCTATTCTTAAGTGATATGTTTTATCATATTCAAATTTGATGCCCGGAAGATTGTCAATGCCGGCATAAGACTCTGAACCATTTTTCCGTCCGGTACGCTCCAGACCTGTTCCATTTGTAATTGCGAAGCCTTCATAATTAGCTCCGTCTGTAACGCGTGAAGCCGGCGCTACTGCGATCCAGTCTCCCTGTGTAGACTCGGTAAATGTAATATCATATTCAAGAGAACTGTCTTTATATTTCGGCGCATCGCTGTCAAAAATAACCCAGCCCTCATTTCCTGTATCTTCTACGATCTTTCCGTAATCAATGGTAATACCATTTCCATCTTCATCTGGAATAAGCCAGCCATCCTGAAGTTCAATACTGGTATCATCACTCTGTCTCTGAACTACCCAGCCGTCCACATTTGTCGAATCATCTCCACCCGGATTTGAGCCCTCTATTTCTGTACGGACAATGTTATCTACCGTAACAGTCTTGGCTCCGCGCCAGATCCTGAAGCCGTAACCGCTCTCGTCCAGATTGACAATCGTATTAAAAGACGCAATCTGCTGAAGCTCTTCTCCATCTTTTGCAGCTGAAACAGTCATAGTATTATCTTCTGTAACAACCTTCAGGTGATAGGTCTCTCCAAATACAAAATCACCTTCATCACCCCGTACCCAGGAATACCGTTCCGTTCCATTATCCTGTGCGGTGTGTTCCAGATGCCCGGTGTCATGAATGCCCAAGCCTTCACAGTTTTCCCCGCTCTGGAATCGCGGCAGCACTGCCGTGCTGTAATATTTTGCCTGCTGCTCACCATCCCCGGCATCCGCCTGCGTCAACGTGAGATCAAACTCCAGTGTACTGTCCGCATAAGCCTCCGCCTCACTGTCATAGACCACGATTCCTTCTTTTCCGCGGTCCTCGATCAGTTTTGCATAGTCAAGGGTAAATCCATCCCCGTCTTCATCCGGCGTAAGCCACCCAGCTTCCGCCTCAATTTCTTCGCTTCCTCCCCATTCCTGTAGCTTCCATTTTCCGGTATCTGCCGAATAGGCTTCAGCTCTCTCTCCTGCTGCCAATACAGGTGTCGGCAGAAGAGAAACAACCATGGCGGCACTTAAAAACGACGCGGCCGCTCTTTTCATAAAATACTTTTTCACTCTTAAATTTCCCTCCTTCGCAGTAAAGATAGTTTCTTTTTCCACTTTCTTTTCTTCTTTTCATCCCTCCTGTCCCATTTTTAGATTCCCACTTTTTCTTTAGTATAAATCGCCAGTTTACTCGATACAATCAACTATTTTGTCAGCATTTTGTACTATTCTTCACAATCTTTTCTCAACTTGTACTATTTCGCACAATCCTTGTATTATTTTGTTTTTACATCAAAAGATCCCCCGCCGCAGCCTAATCTCTGCGGCGGGGGATCTGACATATGACCACCTTCACTTGTATTTCTCACTCTATTGTTTATTGAACCTTACTGTCCCTGACCTGATCTCCGATCGCTTCCATCTCTTCGATCCACTCATCCACGGTCTTCATCCCGGACATCACTTCCCCCACCTGGGCATAGAAGGAATCCCTCGGGACGATATTGCTTCCCGTGACCGCAGCAAACTCACCCATATAAGGTTTGTATCCCTGTTCGAAGATTCGGTAGGATTCATAAACGGCCTCGGATGCATAATCCTTGATCTTCTCAGCCGCTCCGACAACTGGAGGAACGCCTTTGGCTAATTTCGCATTCAGCTCGATCGCAGCATCCGAATACTGGAAGGCAAGAAATTCCTTTGCCGCTTCAATATTCTCCGCTGCCGCCGGGATATACATTTCCTCGATCCTTGTATATACATACCTCTCGTCATCCTGCTCGAGAGCCGGCGCCGCTGCAAAGCCGAAGCTGAATCCGTTTTCCCGCGTTGCTCTCACCATCTCGTTTTCGATCCACGAGCCGGCCGGTATGAACATCGCTTCCCCTTCCAGCCACTCTGCCTGGGCCTGAGTATGGTCCATAAATATGGATCCTTCCAGAAGATAGCCTTCTGTCCCGATCTTCGCAATGCTGTCCAGTACTTCCCTCACCTTTTCATTGCGCCAAGCCCCTTCTTCATAATTCAGACAGGCGTCCATAGCCTCCGTCCCTGCGGATGATGCGATGGATGACAGGATCACGCTCTCCATATAAGCCGGATAGATTCCCTGGTAGGCAAAAAGCGCTCTGTCCGCACACCTCTCATCATTTCCCAGTGCGAAGAACTCATCCCACGTCTCCGGCACCTCAAGGCTGTTCTTCTCGAAATAATCTTTGTTATACCACATTCCCATAGGTGAGTAATACATCGGTGCCAGATAGATCTTCCCGTCATCGTACGGCTGGCAGCTCTTCGTATCCAGGAATCCCGGAATGAGCTTGTCTTCTACCTCCTCCATTACATCCGTGATATCTGCCAGCGCGTGGTCCTTTATGAGCGCTGAAGTTACCCCGGAAATGTTATTGGATGGAAGGTATACAAAATCTGGCGGATTCCCCGCAATGATCGTCGGCCGTATGATATCTCCGATCTCGGCATTAGACTGCATCACAATGTCAATATCCGGATTTTCCTTCTCGAATGCTTCGCACACCGCATCCCAGTATTCCCTTCCATAGCCGCCTTCGAATATGGCGATCTGCAGTTTTGTCTTTTCCGGCTCATCAGCGCTGTCTTTGTCGACAGCCGCTGTATGTGCGCTGCACCCGGCCAGCAGGACACTCATCAAAATAAACGCGGATACTGCCGCGGCTTTCCTTCTTTTCATAAAAACACTCACTTCTCCCCAGCTCAAATTCTAAGTTTTACTGTCTACATTTTACCGAATATCGAATTTGCACACAATGTAATATTTTGTTCTGTATTTGAAAAATTATGTTCTGATGCCGATCTGATGCCTGATCCCCATCCCGCAGCTTCCGGATGCTCATACATTTCTGCTGGCAGACACATTGCAGCCCCCTCCCCAGCCTCCGGCATCCTGCGTATCCGCCGCGCTGAAACGCTTCACTTTACAGGTAACTGTTCACACCTAACCTCCGCCCGCATGCGCACTCGTCGCGCTGGCGCGCTCCAGTTCCGCACTTCGTGCTAAGACTGCTTATGTGGGCGGAGGTTACGAGCTCCACTCGTACTTAGGGATAGAAAACTGCCTCTTACATGCAAGCATGACGATGCATTTTTCATCCCTAAGTACGGTGTGAACAGTTACCTTTACAGCATTTTCTGAAAGTATTCTCTTTACATCCGCACAACAAATTGTATAAAATATATATACTGAAATTTGTGGTATAAGGAACGGTAATGTTATGAACAGGCAAAATCAGCTTTTGCGCAGGATCTCCATCTCGAAACGAATCGTAATCCTGATTTTACTGGTATCTGTCCTTCCTATTCTCCTGGTAGGCAGTTTCGGCTATCTGCAGGCGCGGTCGGCGATCTACAGGACAGCCGCCGATTATAATCAGAAGCTCGTAGACATCATCAAGCAGAATATCACTCTGCGGCTGCAGGAGTTTGTCAATCTCTCTGATGAGTTGATCCTGAATACAACAGTGCGAAACGCTCTGGAATCTTATGAGGATATGAACTCCACGCAGAAATACTGGACTGTACAGAATATCTACAGCGAAGTGCGTTCGAAATATACACGGATCGCAGACATCTGCGACATACGCATCGTAACTGTAAACAATCTTCCTATTTACAGCACGGGCTTCCTGTATCTGAACTCAGAGCAGGATCTGCTGAATTATCAGAGGATCTCCCAGAGCAAGGAGCCTCTGCTGTGGTACACGACCCAGTATGACGATATGCCTTATATCGTTCTGTCCAGAAAAATCACCAATCTTTCCACACGAGATGTACTGGGATACATTATTATCCACATCAACGCAGATGTTTTGGACGAGCTTTACTCCCGTTTTAATCTGGATAACTCCGCCTATATCGTGCTCCTCGATTCCTTCGGGTCGACACTGCCAGGCACAGGCACTTTAACAGCAGAGCAGGAGAAGACCTTCTCTGATATTTTAACCCTTGAAAAAACGGATGATATCCAGCAGTATGAGGGAAGCAGCGAAGATTTCATCTATTACTCGGCCATGGAGGAGCTCGGGCTGACACTGGTCACCTCCATTCCGAACCGGGTCCTGACCGCTCCCATACAGAACATGTTCGGCGCGATCCTCCTGTTCCTGCTGGTCTGCATCCTGCTGTGCATCATTGTATCCCGGTACATCTGGAAGAGTATCACAGGGCCGCTCACGAAGCTGGTCGCCTACATAAAGGACACCTCCGAGCTGAAATTCGACACCGATTTCAGCGATAACAGCCGGGATGAGCTTGGTTTCATGGCGCAGTCATACAACAATATCGTAAAGATCATGAAAAACATGGTCACACAGATCGAACAGGAGCAGGAAGATAAGCGCAAGGCGGAGATCCGTCTGCTCCAGGCGCAGATCAATCCTCATTTTCTGTTCAACACGCTGGACTCTCTGCGCTTCACCGCCATGATGAGCCGTGCTGACACAGTCAGCGAGGGGCTTTCCTCACTGTCGCATATTTTGAGGAACTCGATCATCGACGATAATTCTTATATCACGGTCTCGGATGAAATCCGCTGTATTGAGGACTACATCGTGATCCAAAAGATCCGGTACGGGGAATTTATCGAGCTGCACAAGCAGATCGAGCCCGGCACAGACGACTGCCTCATCATGAAATTTCTGCTCCAGCCGATCGTAGAGAACAGCATCATCCATGGAATGCAGAAGAAAGAGACCCTTGACATTACCATTCAGACAGAGCGGAAGGATGGCCAGATCGAGATCATTATCTCGGACAACGGCAGCGGCTTCGACATGGATGAAAAGATCGACAAGGAGACGAATATCATCAAGAGCAGCAAGATGTCCGGCATTGGTCTTGAAAACGTGAAGCAGCGTCTGGAATTAGAGTTCCGCACGGAACAGAGCTTCACGATCCACAGTGAAAAGGGCGTCGGGACAACCGTGACGATAAGATATCCATTCAAGAAAAACACTTCCATGGATATTGCGATAGAGGAAAAGGAGGACAGCGATGTATAAGGTATTGATCGCAGACGATGAGAAGATCATACGGATCGCTCTGAAATCGATGATCTCCTGGGAAGATCTTGGATTTTCGGCAGACTATGCGGCAGAGGACGGTCTCTCTGCGCTTCAGATCGTAAAAGAGCATTGCCCGGACCTGGTCATTATCGATATCATGATGCCCGGAATGAACGGCATTGACTTTGTAAAGCAGGCCAGGCAGGACGGATACACAGGGGAGATCGTCATCCTGAGCAATCATCAGAACTTTAACTATGCGGTGGAGGCGCTCAGGAACCGTGTCTCAGATTATATCCTCAAGACAGACATCACACCCCAGTCTCTGACGCAGTGCCTGCTCAAGGTCAAGAAAAAGCTGGATGCATCTGCCCCGGCCATGGAACAGGCTCCCGAAGCTGCCCCCGAGGCCGACGCAGACAGAGACATCGCCCTTCTGCAAGATGCGCTGAAGCCAGGCGCTGCAGCAGAGAATATTCCGCTGTCCGGGTCCTATGCATTTCTCAATGTATTTACGAAAAAGAGCCTGACCGAAGATACGGCGGGGAACAATATGGCTGCCAACGCGCTGAAAAATCTTACCTCAGAACACCTGCGCGGCTATGGATTTCCGATCCTGGAGCTCTCCGACGATTCGCTCCTGATCCTCCTTCCGCGCAAGGACGTAAACAGCCTGACCTCCGATCCTGAGTTTACACAGAGGCTGCAGAAGCTCGTCCATCTGTATCTGAATACCGACTGCGGATTTATTCTGTCGGGGCTTTTCAGCAGCTGCAGTCAGTTTTTACATATGGTTTCCCTGCTTCCGGAGACCGGACAGCTCATCCTGTACCACGGATTTGGAGCCATCATAGATGAAAACGAATATACCGGCTTCATCGATAAGCCGCTCAATCCAGCCCCCTTGATCCAAAAGCTGAGGCAGTATATTGACCAGGATGATTTCGCCGGCTGCAGGACCGCGCTGAAGCGTCTCACCGCACAGCTCGCCAGCAGAAAATACCATCCCCGCCAGACCGTTCTCCTTTTGAAAAAGACATTTGAATTTTTCCTTCTATACGAGACGATCCGGCTGTCCTGTGATCCTGAGAAGACAGCTGAGACGCGCCGGGAGTTTCTGCACTGCTGCACGCTGAAGGAGTATCTGGACTGCTTCGGCAGGCTTTTTGATCTTCTGGCGTTATCCCCGCTGACACTGAAGATTTCGAACTCTTCCTGCCGAAGGGCGGTCCTTCTGATCTGTGACTATATTGAAAAAAATATCGATCACAGGATCACACTTTCGATGCTCTCAGAGAACGTCAATATGAGCGAGAACTACATAAGTCGTCTGTTCAAGGCAGAGACCGGAAATAATATCGTAAATTATATCAATCAATTGAAAATGAATCACGCGCGGCCTCTTCTGGAGGATAAAAATCTCTCCGTCCGCGATGTGGCTCTCGCCCTGGGCTTTGACGAGCCCTCATATTTCAATAAGCTTTTCTTCCGCTTCTTCGGGCTCAGCCCCACCGGATATCGAAAAGCAGTAACAGAAATTTTAAATGCAGAATAAAAACGGCGCTGAAGGATCATTCCATAAAGAAAATCCTCCGGCGCCGTTTTAAAAAAGATGCGGTCCGTGATCGAACCGCATCTTTTATCATTCTATCCAGTTTTCTCTCTCAGCGCTTAGCTGCGTTTCTTCCTCTGAAGGACGATCACTGCTGCTGCCATCGCCATCGCTGCCGCGCTTCCTGCGATCGGTAACATGCTGTCGCCTGTCTTCACCGCTTTGCTTCCCGACGTGGATGTCTTGCTTGCATTCGATCCACTGTTCTGGCTTCCGCTGGAAGTTGCATTTCCTGTTCCTGACTGGCCGCTGCCGTCTGTGCTTCCATCTGTCGATGCAAGCATCAGATCGATCGCTGACTTCAGTTCTTTCTCTGCCGAAGCTACCTCAGCCTCTGTCGCCTGATCATCTTCCAATACGCTCATTGCTCTTGCAAGCGCGCTGCGGAATACCGCAACAGTCTCTTCATCTGCGCCTTCTGTGTTCAGGCCCTCTGCTGAAGCGATCAGGTCTTTCAGAGCGTCCTTGCTCGGTTTCAGGCGAAGCTCGCTCATAGCCTTCAGGAGTGCTTTCCAAGCCTGGTCTGCCTCATCCTGCATTGCATTGCCGTCTGCCAGCACTGCTTCTGCCGCTGTAAGTGCATCGTTGAACGCCTGCTGTCCTTCATCCAGATACTGGCTCAGATCCAGTGAGTTCGCCAGGTCGATGACTTTCTGGAGGTCAGTCTTGTCTCCCTGCTTAAAGCTTAAGTACTGCATTGCCTTGATCAGGTTCTGCCAGCTCTCGTCTACCATATCCTGAGTGACGGACGCATCGCCTGCCTGTACTCTTTCCAGGATATTCTGCGCCGATGCTTTGGCGTTGTTGAAGATCTCTGCTACAGAATCAAGCACGCCCTCCGTGTCTGCTGTCTCTGCAAGCGCTAATGCATATTCAAGGACTGCTGTGGAGATCTCTTTTGCGAGCTCCAGTCCGTCGATCGCTTTCTGAAGAACTTCGACTATATTGTCCACTTCTTCCTGAGATGCTTCTGCATTTTCAAATACTGTCTTCGCCGCGTCATATGCCGCCTGGAATGCCTCTGCCGACTCCGGTGTGTAGCTTCCGATCTTGCCTGCATACTCATCCGCCAGTGCGATCATTTTCTCCAGCTCGCTCTTGTCGACTGCCTTCAGCTCAAGCTGATCCTTCGCTGCGTTCAGGTTGTTCAGCGCCTCGTCGATCTCTGCCTGGAGAGCGTTCTCATTGGCCAGCACTTCCGCTGCTGCTGCGATCGCTTCTTCCATCACCTGCCTGCTCTCGTCTGTATAGATGCTCAGATCCATGGCAGCTGCCAGTTCATAAGCTACCTGCAGTTCTGTCGGATTTCCCTTGTAATCCAGCAGATGTACTTTCTCAAGCAGTTCGTCATAAGCTGCGTCTACCTCTGCCTGCGCAGCGTCCTCATCTGCATATACAGCCTCTGCCTCTGCAAGAGCCGCCTCGAATAATGTCTTTACAGCCGGTACTACATACTGATAATCTTCAAGCTCCATCTGTTCCCTGGAGTATGTGATAAGCGACTCAAGATCTGTCTTGTCCGCCGGCTCTGTCGGCGCTTCTGTGCCTGTCACACGGATCTCTGTCGCCGACGCATAATCATTTGCCGATTCTACGCTGAGCGCATCCAGGACTGTCAGCTTCATATATCTCGCCTTCACCGGCTCAAAGTCTGCCGTCTTCCAGGATGTAGAGGAATCCCATTCTCCTGTCGCCGCCTCTGTATACGTCACTCCGTCTGTGCTGACTTCGATCTTGTATTCCGTGATAATGCCGTTCGTGCCCCCCGTCTGACGCGGCAGGTAGCGAAGGCCGTCCATCATATATTCCTTGCCGTAATCGATCACGAACCAGTGGTCTGCGCGGTTGTGGCCTGCGGACCACTGTGAATGCCACAGCGTCGATGTATCACCGTCCAGCGCTTTCTCCGGTCCCTGGCCTGACTGGCTGGATCCGGCTGTCGCAGATGCGTTGTCCAGCGGAAGATCATATCCGTCATAGGAAGGATCTACTCCGATGTAACCGAAATCTACTTGTGTATCTATAGCGCTGACGGACAGACCTGCCTCATTTCTCACAGAACCGTTCTCGTCAGAGATGATCTTCGGTCCGCGGTAAGCGATCTGTCCTTCATCGCCTTCCTGCACCACATATTCAAATACGACTGACTTGTCATTGTTTCCGCCGGATACATAATCCGCGTAACGAGCTTCTCCGTCCAGCATGAAGCGGAATGTCGGAGCGCCCTCTGCGATCACATTCTGGTCTGTATTTACAGTAAATACATATTTATCTCCCGGAAGTGTAAACAGATGATCTGTCTCCTTCTCAACCGTATAGGTCACAGATGTGATCGTCGGGCTGACCAGGTTCACTTCACTGGTGATAAAGTCAAGGTTAAATGATGTAAACTTGATCGTATTTGATTTTTCATATAACAGGCCGATCATATCATCGCCCATGTCTGTCAGACAGGAGTATGCATAATTTCCCAGTGAGAACATCTTGGATTCTGTCCACTCGATGCTGAAGCTGTCGTCTGTCTCAGTCACAACTCCGATCCTGAGCGTTCCGTTGTTTCTTCCGGAGCCGCCCGGGTTGGACAGGATCACTCTGTCTTTTCCGTCCTCTGTCGTGCCGTAGTGGAGCACTGACAGCTGGCAGTAAACCTCTGTCGCCTGGGTGTTGACCGGTGCGCTCCATGTAGCGCCTCCGTCCGTACTCCTGGACACTGCCACAAGGCCGCTGCCGCCTGTATTTCTCATGAACTGGAGCAGATTGCCGCTGTTCAGCTCGATGATCTGACTCTCTGTGAGCTGCTGTGAGAAGTTCGGATTCTGGGAATCTCCCATTCCCTCGCCTCTCGCGTCATTCGGAGACATTCCGCGCTGCCATGTCACGCCGCCGTCATCGCTGTAGATACATGCGGAAGACTGGAAGCCGCCGTTGTTCGTATAGTAGATCGGGAACACGAGACGTCCTGCATGTTCGCCGTTCTGGATCTCAATGCCGAATCCCGGTCCGGTACCGCAGAACTTCATCCAGTCTTCCTTCACCATGCCGCTGATATTGACTGGATTGCTCCATGTCTGTCCGTTATCATCGCTGTAGGTCAGCCACAGATAGCATGTCTTGAGAATCTGGAGCGGTGCGGAATCATTTCCAGTATTCTGACCGCTGAGATAAATATTTCCTACATATTCGCCATTATCATACAGATCACCCTTGTTGTGGTACGCGTTCTCTGCCGAACCTTCGTCCACTGTATAATCTGTCTTGTTTCCGTCTGCATCATAGACTTCTGTGCCGCGGAGTGTGTACTTTGCTCCATCAGCATCGGTAAGCTCCAGATACATATTGCCGTCCTCAGCTTCGACAAATCCATTGCCTGCCTGTGAGATAGAACCGAATCCGGTAGATTCCGGGAACATGTCTACCATCATCCACACACGTCCTGATTCTGTGGCGATCATGACCGGATCGATCAGGAATGCGGACTGTGTTCCGGTGTCATAAGGCTGTGATTTCAGATCGATCACTGTCGTCAGGTCACTCCATGTCTGTCCCTGGTCTGTACTCATACGGACTACGGTGTCGATATTGCCCCAGTCTGACCAGTGATCGTGTCTCTGATCCGCGCCGGCGATCACAACGCCGTCCGCCGTCGTCACGAGAGATGGGATACGGTAGTTAAACGAACCGTAGTCGCCCATATCAAATATACCGTACTCTTCCGTCTTGATAACGCCTTCTTCATATTCCGGCAGGTCCTCCGGCTTTGTATCCTTATTCAGCTGGCGCACTTCATCGGCATTTAATACATAATCATAAATGTTGACGCTGTTGATCGTGCCGCTGAACGGCCATTTATCTGTCTTTGTCCTCTGTATCCCGCCGATGGACACACTGTCCGCCGTCCATGTACTTCCTGTGAGCACGCCTGCCGCGTTCACTGTTCCGACTGCCTCTCCGTCGAAATAGAATGCCGCCTGTGTTCCGCTGAACGATACTGTAATGGTATGCCAGTCCGTATTGTTTGCCGCTCCGTCCGGAACCGTCACATATTGATGTCCTGATCCGTCTCTTACCTCGAACCCGATCCTGCCATTTGACGGATTCACGTAAAATGCTCCGTATCCGTTCTCAGCCCCTTTCTCCGACAGGGAGAAAAGTCCGTTCAGCTTGTTCGACAAGTCGTCCAGCTTATACGCGAAGGAAAACGTTCCCTGGGTAAGTCCTGCGATTGCCGCCGCATCTTCATCCTTGGCAACGATCCCGTCGTTCGTGCCGTCAAATACATTTCGTCCATATGTAATGACCGGATCCTCGAGCACCACGCCGCCGTGATCTCTGATGATCTGCTCTTCGGAAGCCACGCCGTTGTAGATCTTGGCGTTCTTGATACTTCCGGTGTACAGATAACTGTTTCCGGAAATCCTGTTCGCCCCGCCGAAAGTCACTGAGCTTGGCTCCCAGCTTAAGTTCTTAGTAAAATAGGTTTCCGGCTCTGAGACCTCTTTCACCATCTCCTGGTCAAAATACAGCTTGTAGCCGACGCCTTCATCAATAACGAACGTCGCCGTATGCCATTCATTGTCGTTCAGAGTTCCTACATTTGCAGTGTAGCCCTTTGTCATATTCGTTGAAGCGTCTCTGATCTCAACTCCCAGAGTGTTCCCGTTGTTGACATAAAGGGTGATATAACTGTTCGTATGTACAGTGGAATTGACCGCCGCCAGCGCCATAAGACCACTACTCTCTGTCTTAAAACTCACGGTGATCGTAGCGCTCCCCAGGTCGTTAATAAATTCCAGATCCTCTTCCGGGACCGCGTATCTGGAATCTGCTTCGCCATTATAGGTACGCTCCTCTTCCAGATACGTCTTACACTCCAGCTCTGCCGCAGTATCATCCGCCTGCACCTCAGCGCCGGAGACATCGATGCTGCCCGGTTCCTGGGCAAAGACTGTCAGTCCGCTCTGGCAGACCATCGCTGCCGCGAGAAGAAACGCCAATAGTTTTTTCTTTTTCATAGGCCTCTTTCCTTTCTTTTTTTCCGTTCCGCGCGAATCAGCACTTTTCACAAAATCTCCTCCCCAAAAATCTTGAACGTTGTTCTTTTTACGCCGGTACGGTACATCATTATAATAATTATCTCAGACTTCTCTACATCTTACAAGCATATTCCCGCCTTATTTTTTATATTTTTTGTCATATTTCACAATTCTTTTCTATTCAGGCATAGAATCATACAAAAAATTTCAGTCAAAAACAGAGATCCCGAAATTTTTTCTATAAACAGAAGGGTACCCTCCCCCGCACAGCCCGATGGCTGTGCAGGATGAGGGTACCCTTCTGCTTATTAGCTTGTTTCTACAAGAGCGCTATGCTCTTTTCTTCCTGATAATGATCACCGCTGCTGCCGCCGCAAGTGCCATCACTGCTGCAGTTCCTGCGATCGGAGCCGCGCTGTCGCCGGTCTTCACCGCATTGCTTCCGGAAGCCGTTTTCTGAGCTGTATTCGTTCCGCTGTTCTGGCCGCCGTTATCCGCGCCGTTTCCGCTGTCTGCGCTTCCTGCTGCTCCGCCGTTGTCCGCAACGATTGTTCCTGCGCCCTGGTCAGAGCTTCCGCCTGCGTTCTGATCCGTATTCTCCGGCTGTGCCGGATCATCTGTTCCCTGGTCCGGCGTCTCCGGTTCGGATGCTGTGTCTTTCACGACCAGCGCGCTCTGCGCTGCCGCAAGCTGCTCAGCCGCCTCGTTCACCACATTCTGGTCATCCTCAGAAAGACTATCGTCCGCCAGTACATTCAGGGCATTAGCAAATGCCGCTCTAAATGCCTGCACACTGTCCTCTGTGTATGCGGATACATCAATTGACTCCGCTGAATTGATCAGGTCTTCCAGAGCTGACTTGTCCGCCTTCAAGCGAAGATCAGCCGCTGTCTCAAGAAGAGTCATCCACGCCTCGTCTACTTCTTCCTGCATAGCGTCCGCATTATCATAGACTGTCCTTGCCGCTACCAGAGCATCGATAAATTCTGCCTGGCCTGCTTCAACATAAGTATCAAGTTTTGCCTCGATCTCAGCTGCGAATGCGATCACTTTCTCGAGATCTGTCTTGTCTCCCTGCTGGAAGGACAGATACTGCATGCTCTCTATCAATGTCTTCCAGCACTCATCGATCTGCTCCTGTGTAACTGAGCCATCCCCTGCTGCCACTGCGTCAAGGATCGCCTGTGCGTCAGCCTTTGCCTGTTCGAAGATCTCCGCAACTGATGGTACAACGCCCTCTGTGGATTTTTCGTTTGCAAGTTCAAGCGCGAATTCCAGGATCGCTGTTCTCAGCGGTTCTGCCGGTTCTTCTGACGGATTCTCATCAAAGTCGAGCCAGAGAACTACATTTTCATCAGAAGCATTATGACTCTCTGCAAGCTGATCAGCGGTAAGCGCTTCGCTGTATACGACAACCTGGTCGAAGGTCAGCTCGGAATATCTCGTCGTCTTCTGCGGCTCATAGCCTACAGAGAACATCTCTCCGTTCTTATTTACATTCGTTACATTCTGCGGTTCTGCCTGTCCGTTCAGCACGCCGTCGATATAGATGCTCAGACCTGCCGCCGGGTCATATGTCGCTGTCAGCGTATGCCATGCATCGAAGAAGCTGCTGTCAAGAGCCTCTGAGGACGCCTGGTCCCAAGCATTTCCGTCGCTCACATAAGCGTCTACTTTGACGAGGCTTCTGTTTCTGTCATAGTAGATCCTGTATGCGAAGGAATTATCTCCGATACTTGCGATCATTGTATGCTTCTCAGCATTCTCCATAGTTCCTGTCGCGTCGCTTGCCACAGATGCAGGAACGTAAACTCTGGAAGAAACTGTGAAGCTGCTGCCGTTTGTCATGGCGTCGTTTACGATCTGTTCCGGATCGTTGACCGTGAAGTAACCCTGAACCGCATTGCTGCTTCCGTCCTCAGCCTGTGCGAACTGAAGCGTCTCCGGCATTCTCGTATCCAGTCCGTTGCGGCTGGAATCCACGATCATCTTCGGTTCCGTAACCACGATCTGCGCCTCTGCGCAAAGATCCGGATTGCCGTTTACATTTGCCACGCTCACGACTGCCTTAGTTCCTGGTTCTACAGTATCAGCAGCTGCTACCGCCGCCATTGCCGGATTCTCGCTGTAAGGCGTCACTGTGATGCCTTCCACCGGATTTCCATCTTCGTCTGTCACTGCCCAGTCAGCGCTCGTGATCTCTGCGTCGGCGATGTCTGCCTTAACTGCGAAGTCCACAGCAGAACCCTGCTCGATGGACGCGCCTGCCGGATTCAGCGTCACGCTGCTGATCTGAGCTTCTGTCTGATGTACGAACTCTTCAAAGTCTACCCACAGCTCTACGCTCGCATCATCTGCACCGATCGCCGGTGTATCAGAATACTGCGCTGCAACTTCTTCCGCCGTCAGCGCTCTGCTGTAGACACGGACGTCATTGAAATCTGCCATGGATGTTCTTCCCGTAGACGGGCATGCACCGATCGTAAAGTTATAATCTGAGTGCGCCACGCCGTCTGTCGTACCTGTTGCCAGCTCACGAAGGAGCACACCGTCTGCATAGACTGCGATCGTATTCGCATCCGCATTGTACGTGCCGACGATCTGATGCTCATTGTTCAGCCAGTTTGCCGTAAGTTCAGCCGGCATTTCTGCTTCAATCGCTCTCCAGCTTCCGCCGGCATAGATGTGGAAGTCCACAGTACTTGTCATACCACGCAGTGCAAATGCGTAATCGCCTTTTCCTGCGAACATATTATAGGTCATTTCCGCTGTCGGAGTCACATTGACTTCAATCGTAAAGGAGTTTTTGCCCTCCAGCACCGGATCAAGAATGTCATTAAACGGTACCGCCAGGTTTCCGCTCATCACGATTCCGTTCTCTTTGTTTGCAAAGGATGCTGTCGTCGCATACGGGATCAGCATTCCGTTCTTGCTCTGATCCGGGATAAAGGTATCATATCCCTCAAGTCCCTGGATCTCTTCAATATAAGATGCAATCTGCTCTTCTCTGTTCTTGTCTGCATTGACAAGCTCTTTCTGAGCATCTGTCAGAGCTTCGTAAGAAGCCTGGAGATCTTCCGCTGCGCTCAGCTGGCTGTAATCATATACAACGAACTCATCCACAGCCTGGATCACTTCATCTGCTCTTTCCTGGTCATAAGCGTCCTGATCAAAGGAATCTACAGTATGGTATGCCATCGCCGCATCGATCACAGCATCTGTATCTGCGTCATTTGCGATCGGCATCATCGTATATTCCCACTCATAAACTTTATTGTTCGGGAGCTGATACTGAGACAGAGGAGCCTGTCCGCAGGTCGCACCACCGGTTCCGAGTGATCCGTAGTTCACGCTCAGGATCGTCTCATCCCGCGGCGTCAGCTTATACGGGTGATCCACCGCATCCAGATCATTCGGTGTAAAGTGAAGCGCGCTCGCCTCGACTGTGTCGGATGCCGCAACGAGAAGACCATTATCGCCATTATCGTTCTTCACCTGGATCCATTTCACATCCGTAAGGCTTCCGCAGTCATCCACTGCCATGAACGGGAAGAAGAACTTGCTTACTGTGTTCTCATAGATTCCCTGTCTTGCATTCGTCGCTCTGTCGTTGAATGTCTCCACCGGTCCGTTTCCGTACCATGCAACATCCTCGAAACCTGCCGGCAGCGTCATCATGGATCCAACTCTCAGGAATGCGCCCATGCCGCTCTGCGTCGCGTCTACCTTCATGTTCACTGTGATCTGACCGTCGCCGTTGATCGTGTATGTCATCACAACAGAAGTATTTCCTGCATTCGGGAGCGTCAGATTTGCTGTGATCACCTGCTGACCGCTCTCATTCTCTGCAGTCTCAATGCTCTCCACATTGATCGTGTCGGCCGCTGTCTTCCACTTCGTATCGAATGTTCCCCAGCTGCCTGCGTTGTAGTCGTTCTCGACGCGTCCTCTCCAGAAGTTCGGAGACGGACCTTTTTCTACGAGGACTTCACCGTCATATGTATAGTTCTCCATCGTTCCTGTAGAACCGTCGATCGTAAAGCTGAAGTTCTCTCCCTCAACCTGATAAGCGCCGTCTTCTTCTGTCACTGTCACGTCCTTGTCACTTACAGCCGGAGCGCTCTGCTCTACCGTTACCGGGACAGCGATCTGCACGTAAGACATCTCGGCTCCTTCTTCTGCCCAGTCTGTCGCTTTCTTCAGCGTTACGGAGATGTTCAGATAGAATTCGCTGCCTGCATCGATCTTGTCCGGCATCTCGAACGGAACCTTGATCGTTCCTGTCGTCTGCGGAGCAACATCGACATCAGAAACTGTGCCTTCATCTACCACGACTCCGTTCTCCAGGAGCTGGTAGCTGACGTCATACTCATTCAGGTTTGTAAAGTTATTTTCATTATAAACACTTACTTCTCGGTTATTCAGCTGATTAACATCTGCGCTGAACCAGAAGTTCTGATACTGGTACTTGACTTCGCTCAGCTCCGGCTGCGGTGTTCTATCCGGGCTGACCAGTCCGTTCTGGCAGAAGCTGTTGTCATTCGGTGACTCGCCCCAGTCTCCGCCGTATCCGTAGTAGTTGCCCGCCGCTTCGTCGGCATACAGGTTGGCGATCGCATAATCCTCTGCGTAGTAATCCCATCCCGATACCTCAGCTGCCGAATGCTCGTCTGCATAATCCAGCCACAGGAGCACGCTGTCGTCATCCGCCCCGATTGCCGGTTCTGCAGAATTCTGTGCATTGATCTCCTCTGCTGTCAGCGCTCTGTTGTAAATACGTGCGACAGAGATCTCGCCGTCAAGTGTTCTTCCGTGAACAGAATCATATCCAACCCCTACCGGATCGGTGGATGCCGCGATGCTGTCCTCAACAGTCGTCGTGTTCATCTGTACGCCGTCGATATAGATCGTCAGTGTTCCGGAATCATAGGTTCCAACGACCTGATGCCAGTTTCCTACCCAGTTCTCCGGGAAACTGCAGGTACAGTTCTTCCAGGAGTTGTTATTGTATACGAAGAACTCCAGGCCGACTCCCGAGCTCTGGGTCTTCAGTGCGACCTGATTGTCACCCTTGGACAAGAGCACGCTGTTCTGTGCCTCTGAAGCCGGTTTCACGATCACTTCGAATGTGAAAGCCTTTCCGCTTCCCGAAAGTGCGCTGTTGTACTTCGCATTGTCGTCCATGACCGTATATCCGCTGAAGGATGTTCCGCCGTTCAGCGTCTCATCTCCGCCGTCCGTCTTCCAGTCGCTGTCTTCACCATATGCCGTTCCCGATACACCGGTCTTATCTTCCACCTCATAGACGCTTCCGAGTGTATCAAGGGAGATCGCTCTTGACTGGTCGGTCCAGTCCCAGATGAATCCGCCGAGCATGTTGTCCGCGCTGCGGATCGCATCCCAGTATTCCTTGAGGTTTCCTACAGAGTTGCCCATTGCGTGGTTGTACTCGCAGAGCACGTACGGGATCTTGCCTTCTCCGGCTCTGCTCTGAACCGTGCTCACTGTCGGGTACATGTTGCTTCCCATGTCAGTTCCCATGGAATCGTTCTGCCCCTCACTGTGTACCGGTCTGGTCGGATCATTGTTCTTGAAATACCAGATCATATCGCGGAACATTCCGTTGGATGTGTTCGGATCTGATGTATAGACCATCTCATTTCCGATGGACCAGATCACGATCGCCGGATTGTTCTTCAGGCGCTTGTAAGCAGTCTCTGTACGATCCATTGCCAGCTCATAGAAAAGCCCTTTGCCTGCATTGTCGTTCATCAGCGCATGGCTCTCCAGGTTGGTCTCGCCGATCATATAGAGTCCGTACTTGTTGCACAGCCAATAGAAGTAGTCATCATTGCTGTAGTGTGAGGTTCTGACCGCGTTGAGGTTGTACTGCTTCATCAGCTTCACATCCTCGAACATCGTGGACTGCGGGACCGCGCGTCCGTAGTACGGATCAGAATCATGGCGGTTCGTTCCCTTTAAGAGAAGGCGCTCGCCGTTGATCGTGATCGGATCCCACTCGGTCGTCGTTACTCTGTAATTGCTGTCCACTTCCGTGGATGTAAATCCGATCTCACGGAATCCCAGCTGAGTTGAAAGCATCTCGACAGCCTCGCCGGTTCCGTCCGTCAGTGTCAGGACAAGTGCATAGAGATTCGGGTGCTCCGCGGACCAGAGTTCCGGATCCTCAACATTGATCTCGCCTGCAAATGTCGCTGTCTCTGCTGAAGCTACACTGTCAACAGAAATATTTCCTGAAGCGAGCTCGCTGCCGCTTTCATCCAGCGCCTGAACCTGAACGCTCCATCCTTCTACATCGGATGATGCCAGGTTGCGGATATCCGCTGAAATCTGAAGGACAGCATCCTCATAGTTCTCATCCAGATCAGTGCGGACCGTATAGTCCTTGATCTGTACGAGCGGGTCGCTTGTCAGATAAACGTCTCTGTAAATGCCGCCGTCATAGAGCATATCCTGATCCTCAAACCAGGTTCCGTCACAGAACTTATGTACCTCTACAGCCAGCGTATTCTCGCCGTCAACAAGATAATCCGTGATATCAAACTTGTGCGGGCTGAACGTATCCTCGCTGTAGCCCACTTCCTTGCCGTTGACATACACATAGTATGCTGACTCAACGCCCTGGAAATGGATATAGATCCTGTTATTGTTCTCCAGCATCTCGTCATTTACAGTGAATGTCTTTCTGTATAATCCGACCGGATTATAGTTCGTCGGTGCCTTCGGCACGCTGACGCCGGTGTCATACTTTGACTGCCACGGCATCTGTACATTTGTGTAAATCGTAAAATCATCAAAGGTAAAATCTGCATCCCAGTAAGTAGTCCAGCTTCTCGGGACTTCAACCGTGTTCCATCCCTCCGCGTCCGCATCAAAATCCGCGTCCATAAAACCGTTCTCACCTGCTGTAAGATACTTCTCCGCTTCCGACTGATTCTGGAAGATATTAAGCTTCCAGTCATCACCGTTCAGAAGTTGTAAATACGTTGAGTTCTCCCGGGCATTGTAATCCCACACTGCTGCTGCCGCCGACTCTGCGGACTGATAAGGAATGATCGACGTCGATGCATCCTCACGGTTGATCCCGAATACATCCTCCGCGTCAACCTGTGTCCCGTCAACATCCGTATAATCGTTTCCGGTCCATTCCTGATGAGTGAACTTGATGCCGTCGACATCCGCCGCAATGCTGTCAGCAGCAGTCAGTCCGTCCGCTGATGTGCCGCCTGCCGCATACACATTCAGTCCGGATGTCGGCGTCATTGTTCCCACAAGAGCCGCTGTGAGCAAAAGTGCTAATCCTCTGCTCCTACTTTTCACATAAACCAGCCTCCTTTTCCGGGTCTTTCTTTTTCAGTAATTTTGTCGTTTTGACCCATAAGGATAATATACACCAGTTTTTTCCTATTTTAAATGTATTTTTGTACGTATTTTACTATTTTCATCGCATTTAGATTATATTTTTGTATTTATTTACTCACTTCCTCTATAAATAGTAGAAAAAAGCAAAAAACTGCAGCATTCCAACAATGCTGCAGTCCTGTCAGTTCATCTAATTTATCTATATATATTAAAGATATTTTTTCAGGTCGTCAACCTTATCGAGCTTCTCCCACGGAAGATCCAGGTCGTTGCGTCCGAAATGGCCGTAAGCCGCTGTCTGCTTATAGATCGGTCTTCTCAGATCCAGCATCCGGATGATACCCGCCGGACGGAAGTCAAAATTCTCCCTGAGGATCTCAACAAGCTTTATATCTGAGACTTTTCCTGTGCCAAAAGTATCCACAGCGATGGAAGTCGGCTGAGCCACTCCGATCGCGTAAGAAAGCTGGATCTCGCACTTCTTCGCAAGTCCGGCAGCCACCACGTTTTTCGCCGCATAGCGGGCTGCATATGCTGCGGAGCGGTCTACCTTTGTGCAGTCCTTTCCGGAGAAAGCGCCGCCGCCGTGACGCGCCACACCGCCGTAGCTGTCCACGATGATCTTGCGCCCTGTCAGTCCGCTGTCCCCGTGAGGTCCGCCGATCACGAAACGTCCTGTCGGGTTCACAAAGAACTTCGTCTCCTCGTCAGCCATATCCGCCGGAATGATCTCATCAAACACATATTTCTTAATGTCTTTGTGGATCTGCTCCTGGGACACATCCGGATCATGCTGCGTGGAGAGCACGACCGCCTCCAGACGCTTCGGAGTTCCATCCTCATTGTACTCCACCGTAACCTGTGTCTTTCCGTCCGGACGGAGATAAGGAAGCGTTCCGTCCTTTCTCACCTTGGCGAGCTGGCGCGCCAGCTTATGTGCCATTGCGATCGGGTAAGGCATATACTCCTCTGTCTCATCGGATGCGTATCCAAACATCATTCCCTGATCTCCCGCTCCGATGGCTTCGATATCGTCGTCGGACATTGTATGTTCCTTCGCCTCAAGCGCCTTGTCAACGCCCATTGCAATATCCGGGGACTGCTCATCGATGGTTGTCAGCACTCCGCAGGTGTCCGCGTCAAATCCGTACTTGCCTCTTGTATAACCGATCTCGCGCACCGTATCGCGCACGATCTTCGGAATATCAACATAAGCTTTCGTAGTGATCTCTCCCATAACCATGACCATACCTGTCGTACAGCATGTCTCACATGCCACGCGGCTCATGGGATCCTGCTCCATCAGAGCGTCAAGGATCGCGTCTGAGATCTGGTCGCACAGCTTGTCCGGATGTCCTTCAGTTACTGATTCGGATGTAAATAAGATTTTTTCCATTTTGTCTCCTTTCCTCACTTTCTCTCTCTGCCGGGCTGTCTCCGTCAAACGAAAACAGCCCGCGAAAGCGGACTGTCAATCTATCATAACAATCCTCTTATTGTTCGATCACTCGCTCAGGTTGGCACCTTCCTTTACAAAAGGGGTTGCCGCAGCTTCACAGATCCTTTGTATCTCCACTGCTCTGAATAAGAGAAAGTCTTCTTTATGAAATTATTCCTGTACCAGTAAAATACAATACAACTATGTCTGGTAAATGTCAATACTGTTTCAGCCTGTTTTTAATTTGAATTTCTGGATCTCCTTTTCGCTGGAAACCTTTTCGATCATGCCGCCCAGGCTCCTGAGCTTCTCTTCGAAGCGTTCATATCCGCGCTGGATATACACGATATCATCCACGATCGTGATCCCGTCAGCCGCCAGTCCTGCGATGCACAGCGCCGCGCCTGCCCGAAGATCCGGCGCGCTCACTCTGGCCCCGGAGAATCTCTCTACGCCTTCGATCGTAGCGGAGTTGCCTTCCACCTTGATCACAGCTCCCATGCGGGCGAGCTCATCCAGATATTTAAAACGATTTTCAAAAATACTTTCCGTGATCGTGCTCGTTCCCTTTGCCAGTGCCAGAACGACACCGATCTGAGGCTGCATATCCGTCGGATATCCCGGATACGGAAGCGTCTTCACCTGCGTGCATCTGAGGCGGCCTTTCGCCACAACGCGCACTGCATCGTCAAATTCCTCGACTTCGCAGCCGATATCCACAAGCTTTGAGATCGTGGCGTCAAGATGCTTCGGTATCACATTGAGGACTGTAACATCTCCTCTGGTAGCTGCCGCTGCAAACATAAACGTGCCTGCCTCGATCTGATCCGGAATGATAGAGTACTCTGTCTTGTGGAGCGATCTGACCCCGCGGATCTTGATCACATCGGTACCGGCGCCTTTGATATTCGCTCCCATGCTGTTGAGGAAGTTCGCCACATCCACAACGTGCGGCTCCTTCGCCACATTCTCCATGATCGTAAGGCCATCCGCCATTGCTGCGGCCATCATGACGTTGATCGTCGCGCCAACGGAGACAACATCAAAATACAGGTGTGTCCCGTGAAGCCGCTCAGCCTCCGCTACGATCTTGCCGTGCTCGATATCCACGTCTGCGCCCAGCGCCCGGAATCCCTTCAGATGCTGATCGATCGGCCTGCTGCCGATATTACATCCTCCCGGAAGAGCTACCTCGGCCTTTCTGTATTTGCCAAGAAGAGCTCCCAGAAGGTAATAGGATGCTCTTATCTTCTTGATATAGTCATATTCAATATTAAAATCACCGATCGTGCTGCCGTTGATCTTCGCTGTATGTCTGTCGATCCGCTGCACCATCGCTCCGATACCGCTGATCGCCTCCAGCATGACATTCACATCATTTACGTCCGGAAGATTTTCGATCAGTACCGTCTCATCTGTCATGATCGCAGCTGCCAGAATTGCAAGTGCCGCGTTCTTGGCGCCGCCGATCTCCACTTCCCCTACCAGCGGATTCCCGCCTTTAATTATATATTGCTCCATTTCGCACCTCGACTATACGATTTTATTCTCTGTTCCGTACCGTTTGCTGTCCGCGGATATTATATACCTTGTGCGTGGGAAAGACAGAACCGCGAAGCGGCATTTACTTTCCACGCCGTGGATTGCCGGTATAATTCCCGCGAAGCGGGGCGGACCGTTTCGTCGGTCCGAACTGCGCTTTTAGCGCAATTATTATACCATAAAACAACCGATTGTAAAATCGTTTTTTCCTTACTCCCCATGTTATCCCTCGGTCAAATGATTATACTAGTCCCAGTACCTTTCATTTGTCAAGTGTTTTTTTATAGTTTTCCACCGCATTCAGCACGTTTTCAATCGTCTCTTCTATACGGCATCCGTCTTCACATACCGTAATATCTGCATATTTTTCGAAATATGGGACCCTCTCATTGTAGAGATCTCTCAGCGTCTGCCCCTCCCGAAGCACAACGCCTCTCTTTTTCGGATTTCGAATCCTCCTCTTTATTGTCTGATAGGAGGCTTTCAAATATACGACTGTTCCGATCTCTTTATAATGCCGCATCGCCTCTTCGCAGTACACAACGCTCCCGCCCGGTGAGATCACAGAATTCTCCGCCTCTATGCCGGCGTTCACCCGGTTCTCAACCTTGAGGAATCCGTCCTCTCCGACATCTGCTATTATCTCCCGCAGCAGTTTCTTTTCCTGCTCCTGGATCACAAGATCCACATCCACAAACCGTTTTCCAAGTCTCTTGGCAACAACGACGCCCACCGTGCTCTTGCCCACGGCCGGCATGCCTATAAAAATAAGATTATCTTTCATATGTACTTTTCCTTTTTTAAAATGGCTGTTCCGGCCATGCAGAGAAATCGCTTCTCTGTATGGCGCAGAGACTACCTGGATATTATAGCATGTTTCGCCTGATTAGTAAAACTTTCTTCTCCTGCGCCGCCGGTCGCTTCTTCGCTTGTAGATCTCCTGATAGAGCATTACCTCCACCAGGTCATGCAGCCAGCGGTCTCCTCTCCTCCGTTTTCCCGCCAGTGCGCTGGCCGATGCCCCGCTGCTTTCCTCCGACTCAGGCGCCTCGTCATACCCGCTCCCGAAGAGGATCTTTTCATTTTTACTGATATTATCACAGATCCTGCTGCACATCAGCCGGAGCTGCAGCCGGTCCGGATACTCGTCGTACATCATGCTGTTTTCATATTCCATGCGGTCGCACTCCTCCTCGACATAGGGAAGGAGCCGTTTCGGAACATCCGGATACATGCTTTTCAAATACTCAAAATCCATTCTCTCTACTCTCTCGTCATCATACGCCAGCGGCATCGGATATGCCATATAATAGGGCAGTTTCTGATTCATTCTGTTTTCACTCCCAAGCAGACGATTATACTGGTAATATATGCTCCGCAGAGCAAAATGTGAGGGATCCCCGCGTGTCCGCTCCACGCAGAAATCCCTCTGTTCTGCCGGGATCTCTCCGTCTCCCGGCCGCCTTATTCACTTTCTCTGAGTATCCTCTGGATCTCAAGCTGTGTCTCTCCGATGCCGATGACATCATCCTTCTGGATCACGATCGGCCTGTCGATCCGTCTGCCATTCAGGAAGGTTCCATTTCTGGAATCCTCATCCTTCAGGTACAGCTTATCCCCTCTGTGTATGATCACACAGTGCGCCTTTGACACTCTGGCATCTGACGGGATCGGCAGGTATCTCTCATACATGCTGCCGTCTCTTCCTCTCCCAATCCCCACCGTATCATAGAATACAAAACTGTATTTCTCCCATGTATCAAGGTCTTCCAGGATGATCTTCCACTGTCTTCTCTTCTTCTGACGGGGTCTCTGGACCTGCTGCTGTTCTCCAGCCTGCCTTCTCTGAGATGCACGGCGGCGCGGCGGTTCATATTCCTCCTCATCGTCGTCATCATAATCATCCTCGTCCTCATCGGGATAACGGCGGCTTCTCCTGCGTCTTCCGCCTGCCGCCTCCGCTTTATTCTTCTTTATGCTTGCAAAGGTTCCGCCGAGCAGAGCCGCACAGCCTATGACCAGCAGGACCATCACAATCCAATACCACATATTATAATCACTCCTTTGACTTCTTATGGTACTATACTTTTTCTCTCCGGGCAAGCATCAGATGTACTTTTTTGGAAGCTTTTGTCGATTTTTGACCTCTTCTTCCCATGAACCGCGGCGGTTTCTGAGCTGTATTTCGAAGCACTTTTCCATCTGCATGCCGCCTCCGCGTGCCAGAGGGTTGGACGACGCCCGCCTTTTATGCTAGAATGTGGGTGCAGCAGATTCCTGCCGTGACGCGGGAATCTGGATCGAAACTTTTTTACCTGTGCTTATTATGAGTATTGAATAAAAAGGAGTTATCAGATGAGTATTTTAAGACCCTTTCGGGCTGTCCGGCCCGCGGAAGGCCTCGCCCCCTCCATCGCCGCCCTGCCCTATGACGTATATACGACCGAAGAGGCGCGCCGCGCTGTGGAGGCGGCGCCCCTGTCTTTCCTCCGGATCGACCGGGCGGAGACCCAGTTCCCGGCAGGCACAGACATCTATTCTGATCAGGTTTATGAAAAGGCCCGGGATCTTCTGAACGGGATGATCGAGGACGGTTCCTTCCTGCAGGATGAATCCCCCTGTTACTATATCTATTCCCAGACAATGGATGGCAGGACACAGAATGGGATCGTGGGATGCGCCTCCATTGACGACTATCTCGGCGGTGTGATATTGAAACATGAAAATACACTGGAAGAAAAAGAGCTGGACCGGATCCGGCATGTCGATACCTGCAGCGCACAGACAGGCCCCATCTTTCTCACATTCCGCCCGGAGGCACAGCTCAAGGAAATCATCCGGAAGACACAGCAGAATACCGCTCTTTATGATTTCATCAGCGAGGACGGGATCCGCCATCAGGCATGGCGCATCAGCAGTCCGGATGATATCGAGAAAATTTCTCAGATTTTTTCCGGCATCCCCCACCTCTATATCGCTGACGGACACCACAGAGCAGCTTCGGCAGTCAAGGTGGGGCTGCGGCGGAGAGCCGCAGATCCGGGCTTTTCCGGCAATGAAGAGTACAACTATTTTCTGTCTGTTCTCTTTCCCTCCGACGAACTGAAGATCTACGATTATAACCGGGTAGTCTCAGATAAAAACGGGTATACATTTGACGAACTTCTTGGTATGATAAAGAATAGGTTTGAAGTGACGCGGATGGGCAGAGAGCCCTTTCACCCGTCGCGCAAAGGTGAATTCGGCATGTACTGTGAACAGAACTGGTACAGACTGAGGACGGACGCTGTCAGGGACAGCAGTGATCCGGTGAAGGACCTTGACGTATCGGTCCTTCAGGATATGATCCTGGAACCCCTGCTCGGCATTCATGATCCCAGGACAGATTCCCGAATCCGCTTTGTAGGAGGGATCCGCGGTCTCGAAGAACTGACGGAAAGAGCGGACGCTTCCGGCGGGATCGCTTTTTCTATGTATCCGACTTCAATGGAGGAACTGCTCCGCGTGGCGGACGCGGGGATGCTCATGCCGCCGAAGTCCACATGGTTTGAGCCCAAGCTGCGCAGCGGGCTGTTCATACACCGTTTCTGACTCCCCGGGCCGGCGCAGTCCAGAAACAACGTTTTTACAGAAATGATACCGGAGCCGCGAGTCATGCTTTTTCATGCATGAGAGACATAGTCTTTTGGTCCCGGCGTCGCAGAAATAAAAGGGAACATAAAATAAGGAGATGTAATTCATGGAGAGAAATGAGCTTTGCTGGTGTGGCAGTGGTAAGAAATACAAAAAATGCCACATGCCGATCGAAGAAAAAATGCTGCTTCATGCAGAAAGAGGGGAGATCGTACCGGACCGTAAGCTTCTGAAAACGCCGCATCAGATCGAGATGATCCGCAAAAGCGCTGATCTGAACACAGCGGTGCTGGACGAGGTTGCCAGACACATCCATATCGGAATGAGCACGGCCGAGATCGATGATATCGTATACCGGTTCACAACAGAACACGGCGGCATTCCCGCCCCGCTGAACTACCAGGGATTCCCAAAGAGCGTGTGCACATCCATCAACAATGAGATCTGCCACGGCATCCCCGATGAGAACATCATTCTTCAGGAAGGCGATATCATCAATGTGGATGTCTCCACGATCCTGGACGGATACTTTTCAGACGCTTCCCGTATGTTCAAGATGGGAAAGATCTCTGACCGGGCAGAACGGCTGATCCGCGTGACGGAAGAGTGCGTTGAGCTGGGGCTCGCCGCAGCGAAGCCGTGGGGACACCTGGGCGATATCGCTGACGCGATCAACACCCATGCCCGCGCCAACGGATACTCCGTAGTGGAGGAGATCGGCGGACACGGGATCGGTCTTGCGTTCCACGAAGACCCGTTCGTCAGCTACGTGACGCCGAAGGGCTCTGAGATGCTCCTCGTACCTGGCATGATGTTCACCATCGAGCCGATGATCAACGAGGGCAGCCCGGACTTCTTCGTCGATGAGGATAACGACTGGACCGTGTACACCATCGACGACGGACTTTCAGCACAGATCGAGTATATGGTGCTGGTGAAGGAAGACGGGATTGAAGTGCTGACAAAGTAAGCAGATAAAAAAGTAGTAAGGCGCGGGCCTGCTGTGGTACACCCCCCGGCAGGATCCGCGCCTTACTTTTTTTATTTCTCTGTTCCATCATTCCCGGAGCATCGCATTCTTATTCAGACCGCCGCGTCAGGTCCTTCTTTTCGCAGCATCCACAGATACTGTTCGTAGTCCACTCCATCATTTCTGGGCACTTTCCCGCGGACTGAATCTTCCAGTGCAAGGCCGATCAGCCTGCCTGCAGTCTCCATCGACTTCTCAAGCTTATCGCCTCTCGCCCTGCCTCCGGCGATCACTGATGCAAAAAGGTCGCCTGTTCCCGAATAGCTCTCTCCCACAAAGGGGAATGCTGACAGGAACTTCTCCTTCCTGGTGACTGCAAGATTTCCCATCTTCTGCACGCCGTCTGAGCTGTCTGTAAAACGGATTCCTGTCACCACGACCGCTTTCGTGCCTCTGTCCATAACATTTCTGGCCATCTGCTCCACGATCGTCAGCAGATGCTTTTCATCCGTCATCAGCTCGATCATCCGGAAATCTGTATCCGTCAGGAGGCACAGCTCTGTCAGGTTGGGTGTTATAATATCTGCCCTTGCTGTAAGCTCCTTCATCATTCCGAGGAACTCCGGAGTACACATGCCGAATCTCCTCCCGTCATCCCCCATGATCGGATCTGTGAGCAGAAACGTCTTCTTTCTATAGAAAGTGTCCAGAAAATCAAACACCTTCTCTATCTGCCGTCCATCCGACATGAATCCTGTATAGATCCCGTCGAAAGACACTCCCATCTTCTTCCACTCCCTGCGGAATTCATCCATTTTATCTGTATAATCATCATAGAAATAACTCGGGTATCCGGTCTGTCCGCTCAGGATCGCCGTCGGAAGCGGACAGGGCTGTACTCCCATCGATGCAATGACCGAGATCGCCGCCGTAAGAGAACATCTCCCGAAGCCCGACAGATCATTGATGACCGCTATCTTTTTCGTCATCTCTCCAGCACCTCACTATCATCTCCCGTCTTTAAATCATTCTCATCTGTCTTCTCTCTGAATATCAAAAGGGGCGGACATCCTGTATCCGCCCCGAATCTTTCTCCTCAGCTGATCAGCGCCGGTACATTTACCGGCTTGAGCACGATCGCTGAATGCCGCCCCATGTTCAGGACGATCTCTCCGTCCTCCACGATATATTCGTCATAATCCGTTGTATATCCATGCTCATAGGAATAGATCAGACGTTTCATCCGGCCGCTCTTCGGAACTCCTGCCAGCCATACCGGCACAACGACCTCTCTGAGTTCCTTGCTGTTATTGAGAACCACGATGATCTGTTCGCCGCCCTGAAATCTCCCGTATGCCAGGAGATTGCTGTCTGCACAGAGCAGTTTGATGGATCCCGTACGAAGCAGCTTCTCCTCCTTGTGGATCCGTATCATCTCTTTATGGAAGCTAAGCATCTCCATGTCCTCATGTCCCCACGGGAAAGTCCTCCGGCTGTCCGGATCCGTAAACCCGCAGACGCCGACCTCATCTCCATAGTAGATCGTAGGAGCTCCGACCCAGGTCATCTGCACGGTCACAGCTTCTCTCATGACCGCCTTGTTCACACCTTCCTCTGCCGCTTTCGATCCTACGCTGTCCACCCGGCCCACAATATGGTTCGTGCGGGTGAGAAAGCGGGAATGGTCATGGTTGGACAGCTCGTTCATGGCAACCTGAAGAGACGGAGTGAGCATGCTGGCCATGTAGTGCCGCATGGCTCCCACAAAGTTGTCCGGATTCCCCCAGAGATCTGTCCTACGCTCGTCGCTGTGCTTCTCCATTCCGGTCAGGAACCAGGTAAGCGGTTCCATAAATGCGTCATAGTTCATGACACTGTCCCACTCATCTCCCTGGAGCCAGTCGACCGGATCTCCATAGTGTTCCGCCAGGATCAGAGCGTTGGGATTCGCGCTCTTCACTTCTTTTCTAAAACGCTTCCAGAACATATGATTGTATTCATTGCTGCATCCCAGGTCTGCTGCAACATCCAGTCTCCATCCGTCCACATTATACGGTGGAGAAACCCATTTCTTTCCTATATCCATTATATATTGCTCAAGTTCAGGTGAATCCTCATACGCCAGCTTCGGGAGCGTATCATGCCCCCACCATCCGTCATAGCTGCCATTGTACGGCCATGCCTCATCTCTGTTGTCATGGAAATGAAAATAGCCTCGGTACGGGCTGTCCGCACTCACATAGGCCCCCTTCGGATAGTCCGGCTGGGGTTCATAGATCCTCTCCCGATCCAGCCATTTGTTAAAGGATCCGCAGTGGTTGAACACACCGTCCAGGATCACCTTCATCCCCCTCTTGTGCATCTCTTCCACCAGCCGGATGAAAAGTTCATTGCTGGCTTCCAGATTCCTGATGTCTCCGGTTCGCTTCTGATATTTCTCCGCGCGGATATTGTCATTGGCGCCTTCCGGAAGCGGATCCCCGCCGTCCTCCACGATCCTGCCATAATGCGGATCGATGTAATCATAGTCCTGTATGTCATATTTATGATTGGACGGAGATACAAAAAGCGGGTTAAAATAGATCACTTCGATGCCAAGGTCCTGCAGATAATCCAGCTTATCCATGACTCCCTGAAGATCTCCCCCGTAGAAATTGCGGATATCCATGGAAGCCGGGACCTGGTTCCAGTCACGGATCTTCGCGCTGGGCGCCCCGATATAGATATATTCACCGTCCTCCACATCATTCGTAGGATCTCCATTATAAAAGCGGTCCACAAAGATCTGATACATCACAGCCCCTTTCGCCCAGGCCGGCGTGGAGAACCCGGGAACAATGATGAACGCGTAATAATCCTCCCTGTGATCAGAGACTCCGCATCGGTTGAAATAACAGATCTGCTCGCCTTTCTTGATCTCAAAAGAATACTTGAACGGCTCTGTCCCCAGCTGACACTCGATTTCATAGTAGTCAAATTCATCCGTTGACTTTGCCCTCCACATGGAATGACTCCGGTTACCGACCAGGATCTTCACTTCCTCCACATCATTGTGCGCAGTGCGGAATCTCAGTATGACCTTCTCATTTTCTTCTGGTTCTGCCGGAATTACATAATCCTGTGTACCGTCGCAAAACAGCGCTTCTCTGTTCATATCATCTAGCCCCTTTCCAAAGTTGAAACATAATCCGGCAAAACGGCAGGAAGAGCGGACGCTGTCATGCCTCCGCTCCATTGCTCTCGAACAGTGCTTCAAATTCACTTCTGGTTATTTTTTCTTTTTCAAGAAGGAGCTGCGCACATGCGTCCAATACCGCATGGTGCTCCTTTATGATCGCCTTCGCCTTCGCGTAGCATTCATCAATGATGCGCTTCACTTCCTCGTCGATCGTGCCGGCAACTTTCTCGCCGTATCCTCTCGATGTATGACCGAAATCACGGCCGATGAAAACTTCATCGCTGTCGTTGTCATAATTGATCAGGCCGAGACGTTCGGACATACCGAACTTGGTGATCATGGATTTGGCGATCGCTGTCGCCTGCCTGATATCCTGGGACGCCCCTGTCGTAATGTCGTCGAAGACCTCTTCCTCAGCGACACGTCCGCCGAGAGATACCGTAATCTCCTGGAGCATATGTCCCTTCGTGTTAAACATATCATCGCTCTCCGGCAGCGGCATGGTGTATCCTCCTGCTCCTCCGGTCGGAATGATGGACACGCTGTAGACCGGGCCCACATCCGGGAGCACATGGAAGAGGATCGCGTGTCCCGCCTCGTGGTATGCGGTAATCCGCCTCTCCTTGTCAGAGACGATACGGCTCTTCTTCTCCGGCCCGATGCCGACTTTCACAAACGCATGACGGATATCCGACTGCTGGATAAACACTCTGTTGTCCTTCGCGGCAAGGATCGCCGCCTCGTTCAGGAGATTCTCAAGGTCAGCCCCGGTGAATCCCGATGTCGTCTGAGCGATCTGTTTCAGATCCACATCGTCTCCCAGCGGCTTGTTTCTCGCGTGCACGCGCAGGATCTCTTCTCTTCCTCCTACATCCGGGCGTCCCACGATCACATTGCGGTCAAATCTTCCCGGGCGGAGGATCGCCGGATCGAGGATATCCTTCCTGTTCGTCGCCGCCATCACGATGATGCCTTCATTCACACCGAATCCGTCCATCTCCACAAGGAGCTGGTTCAGCGTCTGCTCCCGCTCGTCATGTCCGCCGCCGAGTCCGCTGCCGCGCCGTCTTGCAACCGCGTCGATCTCATCGATGAACACAATGCACGGAGCATTCTTCTTCGCATCCTGGAAAAGGTCACGGACACGGGAAGCACCCACACCGACAAACATTTCCACAAAATCGGAACCTGAGATACTAAAAAACGGAACTCCCGCCTCCCCCGCAACAGCTTTCGCAAGCAGGGTCTTTCCTGTTCCCGGAGGTCCCTCGAGGAGCACCCCTTTCGGGATCCGCGCGCCTACCTGGATATACTTCTTCGGCGCCTTGAGGAAATCTACGATCTCCTCGAGCTCTTCTTTTTCCTCCTTCAGCCCTGCCACATCTGCAAAAGTGACCTTGATCTCATTCTGGTTCGTCAGCCTCGCCCTGCTCTTTCCAAAATTCATTGCCTTTGCATTCGCGCCGCCGTTCTGTCGGTTCATGAGAAAGAAAATCAGGAACACACCCGCCAGCGCAACAAGGACCGGAATCAGAATGGTCGTCAGCATGGATTCCCTCGGGACATCAGACATTCCATAATCGATCTTGTGCTCATCAAGAAGTTTCTGTACCTCTCTGACATCCGAGACATTGACTCTCCTTGCAGTATCATCGTCCTTCAGCGTGACCGACACAGTTCCGGTGGGGACAGCGCTGTTCTGATTGATATACACATTCGTCACATTTCCATCTTCCACTTCCGATTCGAATGCGCTGTAGCTCATCTCCTGCTGATGCATCTGGAGCTGGTTTGCCATCCAGAGTACGACTGCCACGATCACGATAAAGCTCAGTATCGTAGGACCGCTGACGCCTCTGTATTTCTTGTTGTTATCCAAAGCTGTAAAACTCCTTCCTATTCAACACCTTCCACAACACCGATATATGGAAGGTTTCTATATTTCTGGGCATAATCGAGCCCGTATCCCACGATGAATTCATCCGGGATCTCGAATCCCACATAATCCACTTTCACATCCTTGACCCTGCGCTCCGGCTTATCCAGCAGCGTGCAGAGCCGAAGGCTGGCCGGATTCCTTCTGTGGAGCACATCCATGAGGTAATAGAGTGTATTCCCCGAATCGATGATATCCTCCACGATCAGGACCTCTTTTCCTTCTATTGACTCATCAAGGTCCTTGGCAATGCGGACTACACCGCTTGACTTTGTCCCGTCTCCGTAGCTTCCCACGCACATAAAATCCATGGAAACCGGAACTGTGATCCGCTTCGCCAGCTCACACATGAAAAACACGCCGCCCTTCAGGACACAGATCAAATGGATCTGCTTTCCCGCATAGTCTCTGCTGATCTGCTCTCCAAGCTCCCGGATCCTCTTATCCACTTCTTCTTCTGAAATCAATTCTCTGATCGTCTCTGACATTTCACTGTTCCTCCGTTATCTTTATCTTAAGGATTCTCTTCGTCTTGCCGCCAATCTGATATGCGCTGCTCATCCTCATACCCGGGATCCATACAATATGGTCTCCGTCTGCGATCAGAAGCATCCTGTCCCGCTCCTCCCTGGGAACCTTCTCATTGATAAAATAGGACTTCAGCTTCTGACGGCTTCCCTTCCGATCCACTGTAAGATAGTCTCCGGGACGTCTGAACCTCGCAGAAAGACTGTATTTTATTATATCATAGTCAAAGCATTTCGTGTAGCTTTTTTGTGGTATCTCTTCAGCGGAAAAATCCCCTCCTGCCGCAGAGACAGTACAGAGGATCTTCTTGTTCGTGCCGGGGAGCCTGGTCTCCCCCGGTATCCTGAGCTCCACCTCATCAGTTCCGGCATTCTCCGACGCCTTCTCCTCTTGAAAAAGCTCCACGCCGCTGTATGTCCTCTGTGCTTTTACGCGGTAGGGAAGGTTCAGCGATTTTCCCGTCTGCTTCTTAAAAAGCGCCGCCAGCGCGTCAATATGGACAGCTTCAATATCCTGCTGGGCTCCGGCCGCCTCTCTGATGCATTCTGCCGCAAGGAATTTCTGAAGGGCGGGGGCCGTATCCAGGAAACGCTCTCCGTCGATCTGCACCACACGCCTTCCGGACGCCTCCGTCCTGACGGACATACACGCGTCCCGCGCTCCCAGGGTCTGCTGCCGGACAAATTCCCACACTTCCTGCAGCTGGTAGGAAAGCTCATTGAGATGACGGACCGCGCCGGCATTCACCTGCTGCTCCAGCGCCGGGATAATATGGTGCCGGATCCGGTTGCGCGTGTATTCGTCCTCCTCATTGGTCGCATCCCGGCAGAAACGGATCTCCCGGCTTTCCAGCCATTCTTCGATCTCCTTTCTGCCCAGGCACAGAAGCGGACGGATCCACCTCTCCCGCACCGGCCGGATGCCGCACAGGCCGTTCAGCCCGGTCCCCCGCGCCAGGTTCAACAGCATCGTCTCCGCATTATCGTCCTGGTGGTGGGCCGTTGCGATCTTTGTCCCGCCGTCTTCTCTGCACATCGTCTCAAACGCCTCCCGACGCACCATGCGCCCCGCCTCTTCAAGAGATTGTTTCCTTTTTCTGGCAGTTAATTCCACATTTTCACGAAAAATACGGCACGGCACCCCGAGTTTTCCGCACAGCTCTTCCACATACTTCTCATCCGAATCTGCCTCCGCGCCGCGCAGTCCGTGGTTCACATGGCAGACAAGTATCTGAAACTTCATCCTCTCACGCAGAGCACAGAGCATAAAAAGCAGGCATACCGAATCCGCTCCGCCCGATACGCCTGCGACCACCCTGTCACCTTCTTCGATCATATGATATTTCCTGATAAACGCTTCTACTTTATTCTCCGTTTTCTTCATCATATGTAAACTATACCCAATTCATGCCGAAATTTCAAGACAGTTCAGCACTCCCAGATCCCCACTGCAAGGACCGTCATATCATCCTCCGGCTCTGTCCCCGTCCAGTTCAGCACCTGCTCCAGCACATGCTGCGCCATCTCCTTGGGGTTCGTGATCGCGCTCCCCTGGATGATCGTCTCCAGCAGGATATCCTGCTCTCCCACCGGGAGGGCGTCAAGTACTCCGTCCGTCACCATGATCACAAAATCCCCGTCGCCAAGCTGCCGCTTCACAGAGTCGATCTCGATGGAATTCATCACGCCGATGGGAAGGCTTGTGGAACTCAGATGCTCCACGCAGTCTTTCTTTTTAATAAATGTGGAGGAGGCTCCCGCCTTGATGATCTCGCACTCCCCGCTGTACAGATCGAACACGGTCATGTCCACAGTAGAATAGTGGATCTCTTCCCTTCCCATCACCAGCGTTGTATTGATCATCTGGATCGCGGTCTTCTCCGGGAACCCTGCATCCAGCAGCTCCTCCAAAAGCTCGATCACCATCGTGCTCTCCCTGCACGCTTCCTCCCCGGAACCCATCCCGTCCGAGAGGACCACACCCCGCCGGCCGCCCGGCAGCTCTGTCATCGTAAAATTGTCCCCGGAGATCTGGCTGCAGCCCTTTCCGACCCTCGCGGCACCGGACATTGTATAATATGCCGGACCTTCTCTGCAGACTATCGTCATGTACCTCTGCCCGACCATCTGCGCGCTGTCGCTCTGAGGAACGAACCGTCTTCCCGCAGCCTCAGACACCCCCTTGACGAGATCTTTCACCGGCACCTTCTGCTTCTGCATCGCCCGCGCGGTTATATGGACCTCATATTTTCCTTCTCTGTTCATAAAAAAATGGGTATACAATACCCGGATCCCCTTCTTCTTCAGATGTGACACGATCCTTTTCTCCAGGCGCTCATCCGTAAAGATGCTGTCCTCCAGCTCCTTTGCGGTGCTCCTTATCATATCTGCAAATGTATCCATTTGGATGGCGCACCCCTCGCGGCTCCTGGCGATCCGGTTCGTCCAGATCATATTCTGCCTCGCCTCATGGAATCCCTCCAGCATTTCCCTCAGAAACCGGGGCGCCATGATACACCGCTGCATGAGTTTCCTCTTTGTCTCTGTATTGAGTTCATTTCCGTAATGGTCTACCGCCGAGAGCACTTCATACCCCATCTGATAAGTATGTACAAAGTTTTCTCCCCAGCACCAGGTACATTTTTCACACTTTTCGCATACCTGCTCTTTTACCCGGTCAAACATGCCGTCGATCTCATCCGTGGAAAAGGCCTGTTTTCTGTCTTCCAGGCCGAGGAATGTCTGCGACAGCTGTTTGAGGGAAGCCGCGAATTTTTCAATCTGTTCTACATAGGGGCTGTTGTGCAGCGCCTGTCCTTCATTCATGGTCATCTATACTCCCTCCGCTGTTCCTGAAAAGAAAGACACCGGGAGAAATTCTCCCGGTGTCTCTTTTGTATCTGCTATATTTCTGTCACAAATTATCAATTGACGCCCCGCTACTGAGCCGCTTTAAAAATAATCTCATTCGGATCTACAAGATTCAGCTTCTCCTCGGCAGCTTCTTTGACGTATTCGTCTGAATTGACATACTCCTTATACTCTTCGATCTCCTTTGCACGTTCCTTCTGCTCTTCGATCTGATTCTGGAGCTCTCTCTCCTGCTCCTCGTAATTCCTGTTCTTTGCCATCAGTGTAAAGGAATTGACCGTGAGCACTCCGCAGAGCATGACCAGTACCGCGCTGATCATCAGAACACTCTTCCTGTGCCTGCCCAGACGTGACTTCTTTTTCCTGACGCGCCGGTTTTTCCCGGCTGTTTTTTCGCTTTTCATTCGCACCCACCCAACTTATTAATCGCTGTTTTCTGTTCCCCGCTATAAAAAACATTCTATCGGTTTTTCCTGAACTTTTCAAGGCTTTTCTTGGTTCTTACATATATTTTTTTCGCCAGGATCCCGGCGGAATATGTCAGGAAAATACCGCATACAACACCTAGTACAAAGAACCACCTTATGCTGCCATAAGTAGTCACATACATCTGTCGAAAAAGATAACCGCTCGCCGCGAGCCAGAAGACGAGATCTTCCAGCCCCACCACAGGACTGCCGTGCGGGATGAGCTTTCTTACAAGGACAAGGATTCTGTATGAGAGAAAGACCACAGCCCCCGACAGACCGGCATAGAGAAAGATTTCCGCTTCTGTTCCGATGCCCAGCATGCCCCGCTCCTACTTAAACAGCTTTGCCAGAAAGCCGTCTCCCTGCTTCCCTGTCGGCGCGGCGCTGGAATAGGCGATGCTGTCGATATTTCCTGACAGATCCACCTCCCCTTTTTCCACGCTCAGCCTGTTTACATGAAGATCCGTCCCCTTCACCATCAGCATCCCCTGCTCGGTCTCCAGAAGGATCTCATTCAGGTCAAAGGAGAGCACGTCGAGCACTCCTGTGACCATACTTGTTTTTCTATTATTCACGACCAGCTTATGCGCCTTGGCTATCCGCTGTTCCTCCATACGCGAACCCCCTTCTCTGTGCTTTTCTATATATATGAAAGGTTGTTCGCATTTATGCCTGCAGATCAGAGATAACGGAAGAGCTCCTTCGCCTCTTCCTTTTTGGTCGTATCCTGCAGCTGGAGCACCTCCGCCTTGACCGTCCGGGTTCCAAACTGGATCTCAATCACGTCTCCCGGCTTCACCTGTGCGGATGCCTTTGCCGCTTTTCCGTTCACCATGACTCTTCCCGCATCACACGCTTCATTTGCCACGGTTCTCCTCTTGATCAGCCTTGATACTTTCAGAAATTTATCTAGTCTCATTTTCTTACCTCCCGCAGTCGCCGGGGCTGCTGCCGCGGCGCCAGAATAATAACAGGCACCTACAATGCTGCTGTACATTGTAAGTGCCTGTCCGTCTGCAATTTCCAATCTATATACATCCGTTCTGATTAGTTGATCGCGTCCTTTAATGCTTTTCCTGCTTTGAACTTCGGAGCCTTGCACGCCTCGATCTTCATCGTCTCTCCTGTCTGAGGATTTCTTCCCTCTCTCGCGGCTCTCTCACTCACTTCAAATGTACCGAACCCAACAACCTGCACTTTATCTCCAGCCTTCAGCTGCTCTGTAACCACATCGATAAAAGCCTTTAACGCCTTCTCGGAGTCTTTTTTCGAAATTTCTGCTTTTTCCGCTACTGCCGCGATTAATTCTGTTTTGTTCATGGATTAATTTCCTCCTTCAATAATTGTACTGATATACAATTCTGTTCTTGATTTTCAAAGGCTCCCAGTCCTCACGTCCACATGGTTTTGCCCTTATGTATTGTTATAACGGTTTCATATGTCTTTGTCAAGAATTTTCCGTGTTTTACGCGCTTTTTGGGCATTCCGGAAGCCCCCGTCCACATTGCTGTGACAGGTGGTTCTGACATGCGGCTGCACATCAGAACCAGGTACCGGTACGTGCTGTGTCCGGATACAGACATCAGGATCCCCCGGCAGATCTCAGCCAACTCCTACCCCTGCAGATCCAATGAAAACAGATTTTCCAGAAATGCGGTCTTTTCTTCGGTCTGGCGCACGGCAGTGCGGAGTTTTTCCACACTTTTTTCCGGCAGCCACGCTTTATTCGAGCGGGCATAACTGCTTGCAGTCTTCCAGAACTTCTCCGGATATGCAAGGCACAGGCCGAGGAACGTTCTTTCCATCGGCTCGATCCTGCGCTCCTCCTCATAGGCTTCCAGAATCCTTGATCCAAGTTTTTGTTTCCATCGATACTTTTCCATTGCTTTTCTCATGAAATAATACAGATCACCCATCTGTATATCGATCCGAGCATGTTCAAAATTCGTCACAGCAGTGCCTTCCGCTGTGTTCAGCACATTGTGATAGTTATAGTCTCCGTGCACCATCCTTCCTTCCGCAATGCTTCTTCTGTAAAGCTCCATCACATCCGATTCCCGGAGCCGCCGCACTACGCTTTCCGCCAGACGGTACATCCTGTCATAGTGTTCCAGATAAAGGTATTCAAACTCATTCTTCGACACGCGCGACCTTATAAAGGAACGCACTTTTCTCATTTCCCTGTTATGGCGTTCCATCTCCTCGAGCGGATCTCTCCCTGCCGGAGGGCTGACCAAAATACCGCCGCTCTGTCCCCATGCAGGGTCCCACTGCATGCGCTCATGCAGGAGCGCAAGGTTCCCTGCGGCGCTGACGATCTCCGCCTCTCTTTTCATATCGCATTCTCTTCCTGTAAACCAGCGCTTCAGCATATATCTGGTCCCATCCCGGGACGTGACGAGCAGCCGCCCGTCCTTCGCGAAGACCGGCGTGTCAACTCTCATTTTCCCCTCAAGCTCCAGACGGCTCAGCACAATATAGACCAGGGAAGCCCGCCGCTCTGAGATCTTCGTCTCCTTCAGCAGCATTGCCCCCTCATCCGTATCGCAAAAAAACGCACCCCTCATTTTTCGGGTGCCCTTCACTTCCATATCATACTGCTCCAGCACTTCTGCCTCATACTCTTTCATGGCTGCCCCCTGTCCCCACAGGACAGGAGAACCGTTCTCCCGCCTGTGCACACATTTCCGCCTGCAGCCGTTCCAGTGACTCGGCCGCTTCGCGGTTACGTTCAAGTTCTTTCTAATGTATGTGGGGAACAGCCCGAGTATGCTATAAACCAAGCTTATCTTTTACATAATCGCACAAAATCTCTTTAGTGTTCCGGGACGGATCGTCAAGCACATATTCCAGCAGCTCGCTCAGCATGCTTCCCATCTCCCTGCCCGGCTTCATTCCGAGCTGCATCAGCTCATGGCCGCCCACGGCGAGCTGGCGTAGTGTCACACAGTCCTCCTGAAGGAGCGCTTCCTTATACAGCCTTCTCATCTCCACGATATTCTCAATCTTTTCACGCCTGTGATACGGGCTCTGCGCTTTCACATCCGCCATACGCACGGCAAGATAGTATGGAAACAGATCCACTCCGATCCGGTTCATCGCCCTGCGCACATTCTTCGGAGTAGCCTCCACCCGGTAATCATGATAGCAGACAAGACGTGTGACCTTCTTGATCGTATCATTGTCAAACTTCAGCCTGTGCATGACCCGGCGCGCGATCTCTTCGCTCACCAGGGCATGTCCGCTGAAATGGTCCCTCCCGTTTTCATCCGTAGTCTTCACCACCGGCTTTCCCATATCGTGGAAGAGCATCGTAAGACGCAGGATCTTATCCCGCTTCACATTTTTCACTGCCCGCAGCGTATGGTCCGCCACGTCATACTTGTGGTGGGGCGTATGCTGCGCCACTCCCGCCATCGCGTCCCACTCCGGAAGTATGACCCGCGTGATCCCAAGCTCATAGGCATCCTGAAGCCTCTCCGGATGAGCGGATACAAGCAGCTTTACCAGCTCGGTCCGGATCCGCTCCGCGCTGATATTCTTCAGTGTGGGGGCAAGCTTTCTGACCGCGGCCGCCGTGTTCGTCTCGATCGGAAAATTCAGCTGCGCAGAGAAACGGACTGCTCTCAGGATGCGGAGAGCATCCTCCGAAAATCTCTCCTCCGGATCCCCGACACAGCGGATCAGGTGATGGTTCAAGTCCTGCATCCCGCCGAATATGTCGACCAGCCTCACCTCATCATTATACGCCATCGCGTTGATCGTAAAGTCACGGCGCTTCAGATCTTCCTCCAGCCGATTCGTAAACCGGACCTCTTTCGGATGACGGCTGTCTTCATATGCGCCGTCAACGCGGTATGTCGTGACCTCAAAGCTGTCTTTTCCCATAAGGACAGTTACCGTCCCGTGCTGGATCCCGGTGTCCACAGTCCTCCGAAACAGCTTTTTGATCTGCTCGGGCTTTGCCGAGGTCGTGATATCCCAGTCCTCCGGACGTTTTGCCAGGATAGAATCTCTGACGCACCCGCCCACTGCGAAAGCCTCGTAGCCGTGAAACTGCAGATTATTGATGATCATCATTACTTTTCTTGGCAGAACTATCTTCATGTCGCTCTTCCTTCCTTTACATAAAGGTCTCTCCCCCGGACCTGCCGGAGAATCTCCTCTCCTGTTACCATATACTGACTGAATTTCTGCTGACTTTATCTAAAATCTCCTGTTCTCTCTTATGGCAGGTAAATATTATAACCTGTCTTTTCTGACTGCTCAACCATTTTAACACAGATTCCAGCCTTTTCTCATCATAAAACGCAAACGTATCATCCAGGAGGACCGGCATTGGTTCTTCCAGCAGCAGCTCAGCCGCCGCCATCCTGACAGAGAAATAAATCTGCTCAAGCGTCCCTCTGCTCAGCCGGTCCGCCCGTATATTCCGCTCGCCGTCCCAGACAGTGATCTCCATCTTTTCTCCCACCGAGACTCCCCGGTATCTTCCTCCCGTCAGTTCTGAGAATATCTCAGATGCACGCCTGTTCAGCCGCCCGGAGGTCTGCCGGCCCAGAGACTCTGCCGCCCCCTTCATCTTCTCCTCCGCCAGCTGAAGAGCTTTTTTTCTGAATTCCAGTCTCTTCTCCTCCACTCCCGGTTCGATCTCATCCGCCTGCTCCTTCAGATTGTCGCGGCGCACCTGCTTTTCTTTCCATTCTGACCGTATCCGTTCCATCTCCCAGCGGAGGCGGTCGAGTTCAATGTTCTCATTCTCTTCCCGTGAGCTCTCTCTGCTGTCGTCAGTCTCCTCTTCCCGTTCTCCTTTTCGGGTGTTCTCCGCCCCCGCGGGCCTCCCTTCACCGCTTCTTTCTTCTTCCTCCCGGCGTTCTCTGATATAAGCGCCTATCCCTGCCGCCAAGAAAATGATGCCGGCGGCAAAGATCAGGCCTCCAATCAGCGCCATAGGCGCCGCCCCGGGAAATCCCGTCATCCCGCTGAGGAACCGAGACCACACAAGCCCCAGCGCACCGGCCGCTGCGCCGCCGGCTCCGGCTGCCAGGAGTCTCCCCGGCGGTATCGACGTCCCGCGCTGCCTTTCTTCCGAAACAGTCCCGGTCTCTTTCCCGAGGGATTCCTGCACTTCCCGTGCTCTTGTCCGCTCCGCCTCTTCTGCCTGACGGCGCTTATCTTCAAATTCGCTTCGCAGGCTTTCCATGTCCCGCTCAAGATATCTGCATTCCTGAATGAGCCTGCTCCGTTCCCCCTCTCTGTCAGCTTCTGCTTCTCTGAGACACCGCTCCGTCTCCTTTCTGCGGTCCCGCAGCGTCTGCAGCGCACTATTCAGATCTATCTCTCCGCCGCCGGTCTCATAATAATTGGCAGCATAGTTTTTCAGCGCCTCTGAAAGCTCCTGTCCCGGCGAAGCCTGAAGCTGTCCTATCGATACTGTACTGTCAAAGGATGCTGCCGTCAGCCCTCCCAGCAGCATGTCGAGGTCCCCATGCTCCACAGACAGTTCCTCGCCGTCATCCTCACAGACGAGAGATACGCGGCGCTCCAGCCTGCCAAAGCTCCGCTCCAGACGGAACGCTCTTCCTCCGCAGCAGAAGCGCATCACACCTGCATAAGAGCCCGGATTCTCCCACGGCTCATATCTGCTGAAAGCATCCTTTCCAGCCGCTCTTCCCCTGCCGCGCTCCAGCCCGAAGAGCATGGCTCTGACAAAGGCATGAATAGTCGATTTTCCAAATTCATTCTCGCCATAAATGATCTGAACGCCGTCTCGTATATAAAAATGTTTCTCATGAAACTTTCCAAAGTTTTTCAGATATAATTCCGTAATCTTCATTCCTGCTGCCCCTTATTCTCAAGGAGTGCTTCCACTCCTTCGCACATTGCCTGATACTCCACACTGTCCTCGGAACATCCGCTGAACGCCTCAATATATTTTCCGATCAGGTTATCAGAATTCTCCCGTAACAACTTTGCAAAATCATAGGCCGGACGGGATTCATCAACGATCTCCACGATATTCCCGAATTCATCCATATGCTTTGTATCAAATACGATCTCAGCGCTCTTTCTTCCTTTTATCACAATTTTGTAAATATTTTCTTTTCCATATTCACTTATTCGTTGATTTATCTTTTTCTTCAGGCTTCCGGACGTATCTTCTTCATCCGCCTGGATTTCCAGATGTATATACTCCCTGCACGCACATGGAATCCACTGGGTACGTACTCCCTGCTGCTGGATCTCTCCCCTGACATAGCCGTGGGGACCCGTATCATTCCTGTCAGTCGGCTCCAGCGCGCCGGAGTAAACGATCCGGTTCTTCACCAGCGCCTGAGGCTTGTGTATATGACCCAGAGCGATATAATCAAATCCGCTTTTTTCCAGAGCGGTCCTGTTCATCGGAACATGCTTCTCATCTCCCCCGTGGGCCAGCAGGATCTCATACATCTGCTTCCCCTGTGCAAAGAGACTGTCACACAGCGGTTCCCTCAGTTCTCTGCTGTGATAGCTGAATCCGTACACCGCCGTCCTGAGCTCCGGGAACTCCACATATTCCGGATTTCTCCCAAACAGCGGGATCACATTCCCATTCCAGCGGAACGTGCGGTAATAGGAATCGCGCCGGATATAATCGTGATTCCCCGCGATGAGCACCACTTTCGTATGGCTCAGTTCTGAAAACAGATAGTCCAGTTCCTTCAGCTCCCGCAGCAGCGGCTGACGATGGAACAAATCGCCCGCGATCAGAAGAAGATCCGTCTGTTCTTCCTCACAGACATCCAGGACTCTCTCCAGAGCGTCCCACAATTCCCGGGGACGCTCTTTGCTGTATGCTCTTCCCGCATCCGGCTGGGCGCCGAGATGCACATCTGCGATATGGATAAATTTCATACTTCCTCCCCGCGCCGCAGCTTTTCGGCGCGCCTTTGTCTTTTCTGTAATCTCCTGCCCGGAAGAATGCCCGGCCGCGTTCCCTTCACAAAAAAAGTTAAAAGAAGGCGCGGCATCTTTCTGCCCCGCCCTCTCTTATGTATTCCGCATCTGAATGATACACCGCCGTATCATTCAGGTGCGTCAGACCTTTTTCTTTCAGGACTCCTGTCCGCGCGCCAGTTTCTCCCAGCCTTTTTTTCGGAAATTCCGCTCTACAGCTCACAGTTATTGACCGTTCTCGGGAACGGGATCACGTCGCGGATATTTGCCATTCCTGTCAGATACATCACGCAGCGCTCAAATCCGAGTCCGAATCCGGCATGTCTTGTGGATCCGTATTTTCTCAGATCAAGGTAGAATCCATAATCCTCTTCCTTCAGTCCCAGCTCTCTCATGCGGTTCAGAAGCTTGTCATAGTTGTCCTCTCTCTGGCTTCCGCCGATGATCTCGCCGATTCCGGGTACAAGGCAGTCAACAGCTGCCACTGTTCTGCCGTCATCATTCTGCTTCATATAGAAAGCTTTGATCTCCTTCGGATAATCTGTGACAAATACAGGACGTTTGTACACCTGCTCTGTCAGATACCGCTCATGCTCTGTCTGAAGGTCGCATCCCCAGGAAACTTTGTACTCAAATTTATCGTTGTTCTTCGAAAGGATATCTATTGCTTCCGTGTAGGTCACTCTTGCAAAATCTGAATTTACCACATTGTGAAGGCGGTCAAGCAGCCCTTTGTCCACAAAAGAATTGAAGAAGTTCATCTCTTCCGGCGCATTCTCAAGAACATAATTGATGATATACTTGAGCATCGCTTCGGCAAGCTCCATATCGTCGTCCAGATCTGCAAATGCGATCTCCGGTTCAATCATCCAGAACTCCGCCGCGTGTCTCGTCGTGTTCGAATTCTCCGCGCGGAAAGTCGGTCCGAATGTATAGATGCTGCGGAACGCCTGGGCATAAGTCTCTCCATTCAGCTGGCCGCTCACAGTAAGGCTTGTCTCTTTTCCGAAGAAATCCTTCGTGTAATCCACGCTTCCGTCCTCATTCTTCGGAACATTCTCCATATCCAGCGTCGTCACGCGGAACATCTCTCCCGCGCCCTCACAGTCACTTCCTGTAATAAGCGGAGTATGCACATAGACAAATCCCCTCTCCTGGAAGAACTTATGGATCGCATATGCCGCCAGGGAACGCACACGGAACACTGCCTGGAATGTATTCGTTCTCGGGCGAAGATGTGAGATCGTCCTCAGATATTCAAAACTGTGTCTTTTCTTCTGCAGCGGATAATCCGGCGCGGACGCTCCTTCTACCACGACTTCATCCGCCTGGATCTCGAACGGCTGCTTTGCCTGGGGAGTTGCCACCAGGGTACCGGTCACGATCACGGCTGCTCCCACGTTCAGCTTGGATATCTCTGTGAAATTCTCCATCTTGTCATGGTACACGATCTGCAGTGTGTCAAAATAGGATCCGTCATTCAAAACGATGAATCCAAACGTCTTGGAATCACGGATGCTGCGGATCCAGCCCCCTACCGTCACTTTTTTGTCCAGATACTCCTCTCTGTTTTTAAATAATTCACGAATCGTTGTCAGTTCCATACCAAAAAACTCCTTCAATCTTAATAATGGTTGCTTTTCCCATTATACCACCGCCTGCCCATGCCGTAAACAGAAGATTACTGCGTCAATGATGATGGTGAAATGAAATTTTAAATTCTAGTTCATTTACATGAGA
>ULPS01029774.1_pt1 | contig 48899 bp, 41 predicted proteins | sample 1953711 | NCBI WGS metagenome assembly ULPS01 (sample SAMEA4835635, study PRJEB28245) | human gut metagenome | biome: gut microbiome; material: fecal sample | place: Denmark | collected 2008 | reverse complement strand
TAGACACCAGCCTCACCGCCATAAGTCATTACGAATCTGGCATAGTTTAGAGGCGACGAGAGCATAACTTCTTCCTCATTGACCACGCACATGCGCAGCAGATCATTGCTGTCAATGTTGTAGATTTCATAACAGTTCGCCGTAGTTATTCCGAATACCTGGTTGTACTTCATAGCCATGGTAAGCGCCATTACTTTTATAAACGTTTCATCCGTTACCTTACCAAGCAGCTCTCTGTTTTCTGCGATAAAGTCTTTACAATAATCAGTGCAGATACTTATCCGCCTTTCAAGATCGCGATACTGCAATGGGTTGTACCATATAGAGGACCGCATGTTCACCTTCTCTTCCACTGACCATATATCAGGTGCCGCTATCTTCTCCGACGGGGTGATTCCGTATATCTCATAGAGATGCAGTGGATCGTAATCATCCATAAATGTGTAAGATGTAAAGTAACTGGAAGATAAGCCGACAGTCTTGAGTCGGTTACCAGACTGCAGCTTAGTTGTGTAATTATAGCTGTCGTTCGTATAATTATACGAATTGACATTGGACGTAAGTGCATAAAGAAACACATAATAAGGCGAGTAGAACGATAACGTTTGTTCTGTGCCGTTAGAGTACAAATAGAGACCATTCAACATCTCTCCTGCACCTGCGGTGTCTCCTTCTGCTTCAGCTACAGACTCATCCGTAAGGAATGTGTAATCCATCCCGACGCTTGCGAAGATGTCATTGACCGACATATAAACACCGTCATTGTAGACGGTCACATCAGGCTGTCTTGCGACGCCGCTTGTCGAATAGGCTTCTTCTCTGGCTATGCTGATATTCTCAATAGAGTTGCGAAACATCATATGTTCCATCTGCCGATACCATGGCACTGTTATCCAGTCAAGCTGCACCATAAGCTTATTCGTACTGGAAGGCTGGTCGAGTTTTGTGACACCTACCTCTACACCGCTCTCTTCCTTTTCCAGATTATACATTGCAATTTTTGTCATCTCATCTTGTAGAAGAAGCTTATTTGCCGTGTAGTATGTAAGCTGAAAGACAGCCGGGATAACTGCAATCGCTATGAACGTCAGCGCAACAGAACCAAACACCTGCTTCAGTGTATGTAGCCCCAGAGAGTAACTCACCGCATCCCTGTATATAGAAATAATCGTCACAACAACCACCGCAGCAATCATCAACTTGAAGAAAAATCCAACGATATATTCCGAATTTTCCATTGTCGTCAGGTCTGGAATCACAAACAATGTATTAGATATCTTTGAGTTTAGAGACTCTATCAGCGACTCCAGCTTTGCAGCCGCCGCTACAGCGCTCCGCCTTGTGTAAGAGGTAGCCACAAGATTCTCTGAGTCTGTATCAAAATACCCGATAGGCGCTCCACGCATTACCTCGTTTATGATGTTCACATATACAGGCCAGACACAGTGCGTACCACTCGTATCCTGCCCCAGGTAGTTCGACACAATATTTATGACTGCGTTCCGAGACCCCGTAGAGTATGCGGATAAATTCGCGAAGTCAATGACATAACCATCTATCTGGAAGGAGTAACCATCCACTATCCAATACTCTTCTTGCGAGGTATCCTGGCGAAATCTGCTGGACAGGACATCGACAGAACCGGAAAGTTCTATCGGTACATAGTAAGACTTACCATATGCTGCGAACAATCCCATCGATGCCATGACCGTATTGTAGTCACTCGGAAACAGCGTCGCATTACTCGCGGCCGGTATTACAACAACACCACTCTCAGTGAGGATGTTTCCATAGATGTCCATGTACACAGGGGAGTCCATGTCGAGCGTGTACGAGTAGTTAACGTCCACCATAGCCTCAAGATTTCTTACGAGCATATAGTTCAGCAGGCTGTTCTTATAATACTGACTCGCATTCTGCACACCACATAAATCCTTAGAGGATATGAACACAGGTGCGTTCAGTACAGAACTGTTGCTGAGAGCATAGGTTTTCGCATCACGGTAGATTGCTGACACATAAGCATAACTTAGCATTGGTGTGTAACTGTCATAAGTCGTGATCTGCGTATCTGTGTCAGAGCTCTCATCAACCTCGATACGTGTTGTGGTGCCTGCCAGATACTTACTGATATCAGAGCTAGGCAGGCATAAAGTGTCGAGGTTGTCATAGACAAGAGAGTCTGCCGCCGGGTTTGAAATATAAGAGCCTGACATATCAGCAAGGCTTGTAATAGTTGTGCGAAGCTTGTCGTCGTATGCCGTGTTGCCATTTGTTTTCAGGACAGAATCCCAGGAAAACGTCCGATACGTAGCATCTGAAGCCTCACGAAGTCTCCTTAAAATCTCTGATACTTCTCCTGCATTCACAGACGGCTCACTGTTCAGCATCTCCGTAACAAGTTCTGTAGTCTCACTGTCCAGAAAGTCCTCAATCTCGCTTTCCTTCTCTGCGCCTTGTATCTTGGTTAGTATACTCAAGTATGCTTCCAGAGCCTCTCGCGATGCCTGCATCTTTTCGGCCCGCGTGTCAAGTATCCTGGAGGCCTGTTCTGCAGCATCTTCAGCATTATAGAAACTGGAGTCGATATAGAGAACAAGGTCATCCTCTCCGGCTTCGATAATGTCACGAAGTGTGCATACCTCTGTTGCTCCACGCATTGTGTTACTCGTATTGTATACATCCATGGCAGCGCGGGCGCCCGTGCTTTTAAATAAGGCTTTTCGCATGAATCCGTATTTGTAATGAAAATCTCGCAGCCATTCATTATCATACCCAGAAAGTGTGTCGGCCGAATACACGTTCGTCTGCATAGGGATATACGTGGCGCTATAAGCGATACCTTTGATAATATTATCACTCAACCACACCTGAATAGAGTTTTCATTGCCCTCCACGGTGGCATCAAAAGTTGCGGATGCCAGGTCAACCTGCTCGAACTGAGATGTATAGAATTCCGATAATGGAGAGTCATAGGCTACCTCACGGTTACTGGTCACAGTCTGAGACAGCCGCTCCCACGTGTTCGCATTGACTGCCTCGGCATAATCTTTCAGCGAGGGTGAACTAGCGGAGCCTTGCGTCCACATCTCGTCGATCAGCGGCACAGCAACACCGGACGGTAAAAACTCTTTGTTAATCTTCTCACATGCCTCATTCAGCGCCGTAAGGTTCGCCATATCCGTCTGGTTATTCGTCAACCCTGACAGGTCACTGACATTAGAACCGTACTCGTTCGTCAAATACTCTCTATAGCTCCCTGCATAATAACACATTTCAAGTGCCAGGTTAACAGCAGCAAAATAGGCGTCATCATATATTTCACCATCAGCAAGGTAGCCAAGATCCTTTTCAAAGTCGTTGTCCAAAGCGCCATCCGCCGTGACGATACCCGTTCGTATCTGCGTCAAATTCATACTATCAGTAGAATAGCCAGATAACGTGAACGTTGTACGCGCCACGCTTTCTGTGAGGATATTGCTTGCATCACTTGGACTATCAATACCTGTTTTCACAGCATCCAGAAATGCCGCGAAACGCATCGGATAGGACTGCATCCGATCATCAGCGTTGTCATCACTACTAGCGGTTGCAGGAAGTGGCGCTGATAAATAAGAGTCGAGTACTCCATCATTGCTGTTTGGAACATTTCCAGGATAACTGGTCGGTTTCGGATAACTGCTCAACGGAGCAGCCATTGAGGAAAGGCGGGGACAAAAAGTCCCCGCCAACAATAGCAACACACACAATGCTGCTTTTATTCTTACTGATTTACGCATAACGTATCTCCATGCTAACCAACTACTGTGATGCGGAATCTGTGCTGGGTAGTGCCTGCATCGTTCACCAATACAATAGTCTGGTAATATCTTTCAAACGAAATCACTTCAGCATTTCCTGAAGGACTTCCTGTATATGGAATCTGGGTATAATAACCCCTGTTCAAGTCTGTCATAGAGATTGTAATTCCATCCGATACAACAGCCGTCGCATTAGAGTTGGACACATAGAACCTGTATCCGGACGGTGCATAGATCATACCACCGCTAGCGTTACAGGTCACAGTATCTCCCTGCGGAAGCTTGACAACGCTATGAGTATTGTTAAGGTCCGTTGTAACATCACTTGCTTCGTAGTGCTGATTAGCCCCGCCAGCGGAACCATCATCTGCCTGCCGGGCAAACGTAACACGAACAATTACATAATACTCCATACCCGGCTCCTTCGTAGAGTCAAATGTGGCTACTTCGGACAGCTTTGTACATATCGTAGCCGTAGCATTGTCACCGCTTGTAGACGTCGTTACACTACTTTGGATGTTACTTAGCGACAGCATGACATCATCAACAGAATACTTATAGATTGCTTCCGGATTCTCTTCACTCACATATGGTCCGCAGTATGGAGAGTCAATTCCGAAATTTGAGATCGCCCAGCTCTCAATCTGAGACCCAAGACGCGCTTTGGCAGTCGCTGATGTAATATCTGTGTACTTTCCAATTACCGCTCTGTACGTCCTCTTGGTAATGTCATTGATCAATTTACCCTGAGTGTCTGTAGCGCCATCGGTAGCGAAATCCGGCATGCCCGTAGTTTGCGTCAATCGATCCAGAACAGCTTCCGGATCCACACCCCAGAACACACGCTCGAATGCCTCGGCACCAACCGAACCCACGAGCAGAGCCACATCACGATAATAACCGTTATAAATAAACACACCGATAATGACAAAAACAACCATCTGTGGTATAGCTTTCATAAAGTAATGCTTTGGGTCAACCATACCATCCTCAAAGTCAGTGAACGCTTTTACATCAGGAACAATGGCAAGTAGCGTATCACGAATCGCCCCTGCTGATGTATTGTTATAGCCACCACCGGTAAAGTATTGTTTCACTGAAGATAGCGACCATGCCTCCACTCGTTTGTGCGCATCTGAAACCCTGTCAAAGAATTTGGGAAAGACGACATATAGTCCGGCAAGAGCCATTTTGAGCAGCGATACGGATATGATCGCAAAGGCTGCAAAAGTGATAACCATCGTAAAAATAGAATCCGTTCTTGTGGTAAGCCACGAGATGGATTCTATTGCACCTTGATAACGGCTGCTTGATAATATGTCATTGATTGCGTTCCCGGTAGACCAGGCTTCATTCGAGCTCCCTGCTCCTTCTATAATGTCCTGCTGTCCTGCCGGCTCAGTACTTGTTTCGGTAGCCGATACAACAGACCCACATACAGCGGTACACAATAAAATGGAGACCAGGAGCAATTTTATTTTCTGCAACATAAAATTACCTCCCACTTAGAATTCACAGCTATCTCTGAGCTGCGCTGAAGAAAAACGTCGAAACCCATTCGATGAAATTAAATAAGGCACCGTCCAGTATCAGGGCGAACAGTGCTTGCGCAATTATGCTGTATAAAAATATAAGCTTCACATTTATTGTGTGTACATTCTGCTTTCCCAGTGTCAGTAGCTTATATATGTCAAACACGGAATCGCAGAAATTCTGCCATATCTTAACATTCTGTATCATTGCCAGAATCATAAGGAGCAGAAACAGTAATATACCAACTCGTGGTAGAACAGCAAGTGCGAAAATAATAAGGATACTTGTCCACGTATCAGCATTCTCGACGAGGCGATTAAACGTATACTGGTCCCAATCAACCAGGCCATCCACATCCTCATAGAAGGTGCTGACAGAATCCATAGACGGTGTGTCGTCTTCTATTGCGGTATTGATTCCCATACTGGCCCCCTGCAGAACATACACACTGGAGTTCTGTGTACCAGTGAGTGCGCGAAGGCATGACAATCCTGTGTCTTCAGTAACGATAAGACCGCCAATTGTCAGGGCTACAGTATCTCCAGTTTTTGTCACCTCACACTTTGAGGTTCCGTAGTAAATTCTTGCGTTACTTGCCATCGTGTCGCCAAGTGAGACTGAGGCGCTGTCATATAATCCGGCAAAGATTCCAGCAGGAGCCGGATACACGATAACACTACTAAGCGCATTGTCCTCAAACACATCAGCCTTCTTACCTATAGAACCGTCAGCTCTTAGCTGGGCTACAGAATCTTTATCCCTCCGGTTACCTGAGTACATCATATACGGCATAGTACCGTACTCTTCCAGTGGAGCCATCTCACCTATGGAATAGGTGTTGAGGTTCAAGTCAAGGAAAGAATACCCGGAACTTATGATAGGAATAGGGTTCTCGTCACTGCCCATAGCGCATGAGCTTAGAGCCTGCGTCACGTCACTATACTCCCTCGGGTAGTACACATACCCGACTGTTATTGCAGCCATTTCATTTGCCGTATTGGCCGGAATCTCTATATAATCAAATCCGTTTCCATCTGCATCATCGCGTGACAACGGGTATGATGAAACATGATAATCCTCTGAAATATAATCAAGTGACATTCCTGTCATTTGCTGGAACAGTGTACGAGCATTAGAATCATCACTAAGTTCGTGTTCATTTCCATTCACACGAACGCGCTTCCTCTGTACGGTAAAGAGCACATCTCCAGAAGTGACACTGCCGTCTCCCATCACAACAAGGTAATTCCCAAGCGGATAGGTGGCTGTCATGCGAATAGCATTGTTCCTGATATCGTCACGACTCGCATAGGAACCTACCTGTATTGATGCGGACGTAAACGGTACTCTGACACTCTTGCTCCCAGTGAAGACCTGCTTCGTGTAATCACGGACAGTACCCTGCTCATAGACAGATAGTACTCCGTCATTATTGATACATAACAGGTCAGAAGTCCAACCGATACAAGCGCGGTAATTCACATAGGTGGATCCTCCGCTCTCATACACGAGCACTTCATCGCCAGTACTATACATTGTATTTCCGACGATAATCTTGCGCTTATCAGGAAGCAGGGTTACATTACTTGTTGCACCTTTCGTGACCGTGATGATGTACCCGCCTCCTGGTAACTTATTCATTGTCGAGGCGTACCCGTGCGATTTCAGGTAATCGAAAGAAACAAGCAGACTTCCATTCAGGTTATAGAAACAGGTATCGCGCCCTCCGGTCACAGCCACAGACTGATTCGACAGATTAAGAGAGGATAGGAAAACGTCTCTACTGCTCTCAACCTGCACAGTATAGCACGCAATGCGACTCCCGGAGGAACTCTCAATATCGTCATTGCGCCACCAGTATGAGGGCATTTCAGCTTGAGCCTCATTCTGGATAAGCAGTCCAGTGTTGTCGCCGGGAACCAGTTCAGAGATCGGTGATAAAGAGTACTCTGTGCCAGAAGAACTACGCAATGTAGAGTTGCTCCAAATATCTTTAAGTTCGGCGTCATTCTGGTACTCTATCTGCATAGAGTACCAGTGGTAATCATCTGTCAGATAAGAGTCACTCGACCATGTATCAGACGACGATCGGCGCGCTTCATCGAGGTACATATCAGTATACCCTGCTTCATCCAGTGTCCGGTGTGACCATGACCCGGATTCATCGATGTCGTACACTCCCCCGCCCATCACAGGGATCGAGTAACCCTTTAGCGTATCTAACAGATCTTGTTCTTCTGGTGAACCGTAGGTTATGTAAGCCGACGGCACACTCCTCGCGATCCGGAAGTGGTAGTATCCTGTGTCTGTAATTCCTTCATTGATGAACAGAAGCTCGGTGTCACCAGATACTCTGTTGCATAGAATTCTGTCTGCTACCAACGCACCCGCGGGACCGTATTCACAGTCCTGAGCCAGTACAAAATTTGTAACTCCATCGACAGATTCAATAAAGTAATCATTGTAGGCGTTTACTGCCGGATTCGTGATCTCATCTATTCCTAACAGGTTTACATCCTGGTACTGAATATCAGTCTGAACATATCCCTTCTGGAACAGTTCAGAGTTCACATTATATGTGTTAGACTTAAACGTAAGCCTGGAATCTTCATCCGCAATACGAACCAAAATAGGTTCAATGTCAGCAAAAGTAACTTTCTTATCCAGATTGATAGAAGACGGATCTATAATCCCTTTTGCTGCAAGGTACTCCACAGCGTTGGTAATTTCGCTGGATGTGCTGGTAGGTATAGACAGCGCATACGTCTGAATCATGACGAGACGCTCTTCTTCAGTCATGACAGGCTCTCCGTAGAGGTCCATCATTGCGACTGCGATCGCACAAAACTCGCCGAACGTAACGGTGTCGCCACGTCCTTTGGAAAAGGAAACAGACACATCATTCCCAACCTTCGTTTCGGCTGATGTAGTCGCGTTATGAGCACCGCCGCTGAATATCACATCTTTCTTGCACTTATCCCAATACAGATCAGGATTTGTTCTGGTAGCCCAGACCCAAGTGGCACCCTCTTCCGTATTGATGCCTTTAGCCACACCGTTATGCATAGGAGCATCATCACTGTTTGTGAGAACACTTATATGCTCCTGAAGCGGGCTCGTTGCGAGGGACAACTCATCATCTCGTGTCCATGCGAATGTTATATCCCACTCATACTCGCCGAGAGCCTTATATAGGTCCATTACTACTGTACCTGTTGTCAGGTAGGAAGTTCCAACAAGTGTCGGGTGATAGGTGGCATAAAGAACATCGTCCTCACTGTACACAGAAACTCTTTCATCCGATAGTAGCAGGTCATATCCGAGCATTTGCAAAGTCCGTGTGTTATCTGTCGTAGAGTATACTTTCTTGCTCGTCACAAGATTTGCGGCGCCGTTATTGTCAGACTCATCTGGACGCATGTAAGCAACCTCGGAGTCAAAGTATCCATCGTACACAGCAGCGAAGCGGTGTTCCTCACCAGTCGTGTCAACCACATAGGCTGCTGTATCTGCCAGATTCACAGGGAAGTCAGACAGATAAGGCAAGAAGTAAACACCTGTCGGCGCGGCCTCATCGCTGGCGGCCAGCAACGCATTCAGCGAATGCAAAGCTGTGACCGTAGGATTATAGGTTACAATGTCGGGCCCTCTGTAATCGCCCGGAGAACTCACGTCACTCCCATCAGACGGTGTCTCATCTGGAACCGGCGTAGTATCTTCTGTCGCATTCGCATTACCAACCTCTCCGACAGCTACTGCAGATGCCGGCACAGACGGGGCACAGAATAGCGATGCGATCAGAATACAACATAGAATTGTTATATATTTGTGCATAATCCCGCAGACCACTCTCCTCTCTTTATTCCTTAACTTCAATGCGGACGAGTATATCCGCGGGTACATCATAATCAATCTTTGGCTTGGCAACATAGACCCTGAAATAATTCGTAATCTCCGGCGAGGTTAACACATCATCAATTACAGGAGCAAATTTGCTTGAAACAGACAATGTAACATTTTTATGCTTTCCTCGCCTAATGGAGTCGACAGCTCTATCAATAAAATCCATAAGATCAGCTTTCATAGTAAGATACTCTGTTGTCACAGCATCCTCCGCACCAAGCTCCACTGCAGGGTCATAGGTGAATTTGCGAAGTAACAGACGAAGCTGCTCACCCAGCTTCAGTTTCGTCATAGGTGTAGAATCATCTGCTTCGAGAAACGTGTACAGCACTTCATCTGCCACTGAAATCACCGTCCTTTCGTAATTGTCATAGTAAGCATCTCTCTGTTAATGATGTAGTTTACTTCCCCGGACATCCACTGGAACATATTCTTCTCCTGTATCAAGTACTGCTCATAAAACTGCATCAGACTATTCGTTGCAAACTTCAACGTAACCTCTTCGGAGTTACCGATATCAGACAGCAGACTGCCGATGTGCTCCGTGTTCTTGTCCGTAATGTAAGTCCCGTTTACCACATAGTAATTAAGACGCATAGAAGTACACGCTGGGTACTCGATATCTGACAAAATTCTGTGGTTCATGGACACAGTGGCGTCATCAACCAATAGGAAATCATAAGACATCACACCTGAACCATACATATCTCCCCATGTCGGATCTACATGATAGTAATCACCATCCACACGAACCATATCCCAGGCATGGCTCGCGTTATACTCTCCTGTCACACCAGTCACGAGGATACACGGGATACCCTGCTCGTACATGAGATACTGAAAGGCTTTCGCATATCCCATACACACTGATTTTCTTCCAATGAAGACTGAATAAATGCTTTGGTTGAATGGTGCTCCTGGGACATAGTCAGTGACAGATGCCACATACTCATAGGCAAGCTTAACTCTATCGTAGTCAGACGCGTTACTCGGTATTGTAGACAGGAAAGATGAAACCTCTTCAGAAATGTCCTGCCGTGCCCGATCAGCTTCATTCTCTGTCATGCTGTAGTCACCTTCTATAGTGAGATACTCCGCATCAGAGCTTGTGTGCTTTACTATCTTGATCCCAGTAACATAAAACAGCTCAGGGCTGTCCAGTGACACATAGTCGTACACACGTTGCACGTCTCCAGAGCCATAGAGTATTGCATCGCTTGGCTCAAAGCTCTGTAGAGTGTCGTATATAATCCTGTACAACTCTTTTTCAGTACTATTTAACGTATTATATACGTATCGACTGTCGAAACGCCCGTCGGACTCAGCTGCCACAGCATACACAATCTGTGTTTCCGTTACTTCAGGCTCCTGATTCTTAAGTGTGAACAATGACAACACTGCAAATAAAGCGGAGCCTGCAAAGAGAGTAATAAAGATTCTACGACCTAGCATAGCGTGACTCCATGAACAGCATCGCAGCGTAGGATTTATCAGACGGCATCTGCAAACGAGACACGTGTTTTAGTGCATCAGAATATACCGCCTGTGTATAGTTTCTGGAATGCTCAACACCATCAATAAAGTAGTTTCCTACAGTGGTATATAGAGGCTGCATTTCAGAATAAATGGCCTCGAACAATCCGTAGAGTAACGGTGCGAGGCTCTCTGGAAAATTTAGGTACCTGATAGCACTCTTCCGTAGTGTTCGTGTATTGACAATCTGATACTTTGGAATATGTAACTGTGTTCCATTGCTTGTCGGAACGATCATGACATATGGACCACCCTTACGAGCGCTGTCGCCCGAATTCCATGTACGGTTGATTTCCACTGTAACCACTTCACTGTGTCTGAAAATACAGCTAAGCATTGGCACAGCGTCTGCACCGATACACGTTCTCCGTACTGCATCAGAGTCACGCATATCCTTGGCGTCTCTTAGGCTCCGAATTAGTGAAACAGCACTTATTACACTTTCTCGGGCATATTGGCTGAAGTCGCTACCATAAGAATCATCCTGACCGCATACAGCTTCACAGAAAGCGTCACAGGTACACATAGCGGTCGTAGAATCACATTCCCATATAGCGGCGAAACACGCACTGTCAACTGCAGTGTTACAGTGTATAGACGCATACAGACTGGATAGTAACAGGAAAAAGTCTTTGTCAACATCCATGTACTTTTCTTCGAGTCTTGAGTCAAACTGAATATCTGAAAACATAAGTGGTCAGTCACCTCCGTAAAGTGAATCAGGGTAATCGATAAGCGACACGCGCCCATCCTTGACTTCTGCTCGCGGAACATAGTTAGCCCTACTGAAGTAGGGATTCACTGGAATCCTTTCCACATTCGGCATGGTACGTACCAGCGACACATACTCGTCTATATCCGTAAAATCATCCAGATACAGGACAGGAGCACACATAGCGACAACCAGCTGACCCGGCGAAACCCTGTGCTTATCTGCAAGAAGATACTGTTTTGCACCATACTCAGCAATCAGCAAAGGAACACGTTTGAAATAGTCCGCAGATGCCGGAAGGTGTGCGATACCGTGTAACTTTCCGTCGATAATCGACCATTCAGAACGATCGTCACCAGCAATATGAAACTGATAACGATTCTTATAAACGCACTCAAAGTTTCCGTGAATATGAGCGAGCATTTCGCTGTAATTTGCACTGTGGAATACGAGTACTGGAAATGTGCTTGTGTTGTCGATAGTAAGCGTTAGTGACGGGATGGTAAAAATACCATCCCGCACCTCGCTCATATGCATGATAATGGAATGCAGTCCCTGTATGTAAGAATACTCAAAATCTGTCATACACTCCTCCTATCAGTTATACACGATGTGTGCGCCAATAATCTGACCGTCCTGCAGTCCACAAGTAGTAGTGTAACCCTCAAACGTACCCTCATTTTTACCACAAACTGTAATCAAATGAGATCCCGAGCCACCGTCTCTATGTCCACTGGCCGAGCCGCCATCGTTTTTATGGGTGTATGTTTTATACATTGTCTGCCCATTATTGCATATACTATGAGTTTCACGATAGTTACAATGCGAGTAACCATCACCGTCTGTCCATCCATTAGACCCTTCGCATCCAGAGTATGAATACGTACAAGTCTTGTAGCAGCTACCTACATGCTGATGATACGACAGCTTAGTATAACAACCGCCTCCATTTACGGAGTCACCTGTGTGGTAATGATAATCATAGGAAATAGTTCCAGGAAGCTTCTCAACGCCAAGAACATATTCAGTCTTAATATTCCTGATAGCATTTGCAATCTGCTCAAACGTGGCATCGTTCGGGATCTGCTGACCCTTAGTGAGTAACGCCGATGCCACAAGCTGTTTTCCGTTACTCACAGATGTAAAACACTGCTGAAGGCTGTTATTCATCGCCTTAATTTGCGTGTCCACATCACTTCTCAGCTGGTTGTCAGATTGCTGTCGTTGCGTAGTTTCTGTACTCAGGTTACTGCTTAAAGCGTCTATACGTGATGATAATCCTGAGTCAGCATTCTGCAGATTAGTCACATTCTGCGACAGTTGGTTTTCGAGATCACTCTTTGCAGTATTCAGCTTATTCGTTAAGTCAGAAACTTTCTGCGACATTTCTGCTTTATTACTGGCATCCGCAGCTTCCAGCTCTCGCTGAGCCTCTTCGAGCTTATTAGTAAGGTCTGTCACATTATCTCGCAACTGCTTTTCCAAATCGCTTTTAGCGGTGTCCAACTTAGTATTCAGCTGATTCAGTCTATCGGTCAGCTCCTGTTTATTAGAAGCATCCGCAGCCTCCAAGTCTTTTCTCGTCTGATTAATCAGTTCTGTAAGGTCAGAGACATTCTGCTTCAGCTGCTGTGTCAGGTTTTCTTTTGTTGTCTCAAGTTTCTGATCTAACTGATTAAGCTGATTAGTAAGCTCCTGCTTATTGGCTTCATCCGCGGCTTCAAGATCCTCTTTCGTCTGGTTTATCAGATTCGTAAGATCCGTCACGTTCCTCTCCAGAAGCTGTGTGAGCTCCTCTACTCTCATGTCAAGCTTGTTATTCAGCTCTGTGATTTTATTTGTAAGCTCCTGTTTATTGGCAGCATCTGCATCCTCGAGTTCCTTACGCGTAGTATTCAACTGATTCGTCAGATTCTCCACGTTCTGCCTTAACAGTGTCTCCAGATTCTCTTTTGTCAGTTCAAGCTTCGCATAGATCTCAGTGACATTCTGTTCCAGCTCTGCGCGAATCTCAGAGTCAGCGGTTTCCAGCTGTTCTCTGGTCTCGTTAAGCTGTGTCGTAAGGCTCAGTTCGAGTGCTTGAATACTATTGGTCAGAGAGGTGTTAGAATTCTCCAACTTTACAGTCAGGTCACTCACATACTGATTCATAGTGCTGGTAATATCAGCATCAGAATCCATCATAGATTTGTTCAGGTTGTTGATTGTTTCAAAGATGCTGTTGACCTGCTCTGTAACAGACTGAATGATGTCGTCATCGGCAATTTCCAGAACGTTATTTACAGACGAAATATACTCGTTCAGAGCTTTAAGTTGGTTATTTACCTCTTCTTTGTTCTCAATATTAGAGTTATTGATATTCGTCTCAAGTTCTGTAATTGCTTCATTTACATTCGTAATCGCGACATTAAGATTATTTGTCTGCTCCGTATCCATTTCTGTAAGTGACGCAGAAAGGTCAGAAATAGTAGTCTGGATAGCCTGAAGCGTTTTATCAATTTCAACCACCTGGGCACGAAGCTCATCGAGATCTGTAGCATTCTCTAGGGCAGTAATACGGCTGTTCATATTCTCTATGTCAGCCATAATCGACTCCAGATTCTGATCGATCTGCTCCTGAATCATATTCAGTGAGCTTTCGAGATTTGAAACTCTTGAGTCGATCAAATGCAGGTCGGTAGAAATCTGCAGGATTGTACTGTCAGAATTTGACATAGAATTAACAGCTTCAGTTATCACAGAATTAAGTTGATTCAGCAGAATCGTTTCGATATCATTTGTAATGATTTCCTTCAATTCGGAGCTCATATCGCTAAGCTCATCAGTTATGACCATAAGTACTGCATTGCGAAACTCTTCCGAATCAAATAACGTGCTCCCGCTTAATAGACTTTCATTGACAGTATCATTTAAAAGACTGGCAACCCTGTCCGAAATCGCTGCAATTTCTTCCTCAGATAGACCAGTATTTCCTTCAGATAAAGTTCCAGTTATCACGCTCGACAGGTCACCTGACCCAGCATAGAGTTCATTCAAATATGTTGTTGTCTCTGTACGAACGGACTCGCTGATGTCATCTGTGGACATTGCAATATCGCGCACAGCAGATTTTACCGTAAATTGCACGGCCAAAACAGTTCCAAGAAACATAACGATTATGCATACAAGCAATATGATCGCCACTGTAAAACGACGTTTGGCTGTGCTCTCTTTGTCTTCTTTCGGTTTGTATCCAAACATTGACATACACAAAACCTCCTTCTATTTTTCTGCTACATACAGAAAGCTGTCGCACGATATACGACAGCTTTACGAGCAGATATGTATCTGCACTTGAGTTATAGGACTCAATACTTATTTTCAGCTTGATTATAGCGATTCCAGTGGAAACGCAGTTCCCGGTCTATTCTACGAATATCCGAGTTCGATATACACAGGCTCTCACATATATCCTCTTTCGTCATACTACAGGAATAACACACAGCGACGACTCGTAGCATATGTGGCAACCTGCTTAGGAAATCAGTAAATACTGCTGACTCCTCAACATTCATAGGGTGAAGCAGCATACAACATACTTCCTCATAAGGCGCCGGTGACTCAATCCGGCACTGTCTATAATATAAATATTTGGCATTATCCAACTTATTGTGGATATAGCGCAGAGCGTAGTCCACAAAATGTTCCGTCCCAATATCATAGGTCAGGAGTGCCTCTGTGTAGGCTACTGCAATAATAGACTCACGTTCGGTTACGTCAAGCATCCGATACGGAGCGTGATCCACCAATGAAACAACAAACTCATACAGGTACTCGTCATTCATAGAACGGCACCCGGCGCTGTTGCCGCAGTTCTTCTGCCCTTCTTTTTCGTGGCCCTGTTCACATAGTTATCAATATTTGTCATCTTGTCCACAGAGCAAAGCCATCCGGAAAGCTTTTCGTCGTATAATACATCATAGTGGACTGGTAGAGATATTCCGACAGATACCAGATATCGTGTGAATTCGATATTCATTAAAATACCTCTTGTCGGTATTTTATACCCGTCTTTGCTTCCACTTACCAGCAATTTAGATCCATCTGCCAGCATCTGGATTCTCACACAGTGTCCGATGCTTTCCAGTTGCTCCATAAACTTCTTGTTGAACGTTATCTTTCCAGATGGAAGCACGTTCAATCCCATGCCAGCAGACCGTCTCTTAGGTTCCGGAATGTCTCTAAATAGCGTAATATCCATTTTATAATTCTCCTTTCGTAACGCATAGAGAATCATAGCAGAATAGTTACGTAATATCTATTGACAAACTCGCAGGAATTTTCTGAAACGTGCCTGTTGCCGTCGCATGTTTGATTCATGTGCAGGTAACCTCATACCTGCAATTGTGTTCATTGTCACAGAAGTATATTGCCGGTATGGCAGCCACTCATATGGGATAAGCCTATCCTGCTTCCGGCACACAGGGCAGACATAACACTGCACAAAGTATGAAACATTACAAACACGCATGTCCTGAAGTATCTTAAGGTTCCTTTTGACAAACCCGTTTTTACGTAGACGTGCTGTGCACCGGCTACAATAGTAACTTTTAATTCCATAAAGTGTATGTGTTCCTTTGTCGAATCCCATATTTGAGAAGCTGTCCCTTAACAATAGTACTACTCCTGTACAACATCTCCACTTAGCAAAAGCTCACTTAATGTCGGAGCCTGGACGTTCTTACTAACATCTAAGTTCGATGTTATCGAAGCCTTTTGCTGTATTTCCAGTTCAAGGTTCGCACTGTGATTCTCTGTGTCCAGCATATCCCTAGAGGAGTGCGCTCTTATGTACGCGTTAATCAACAGAGGCTTCGTCACTGTTGACTGGCGCGTTATACCTTCAAGGAATATGATAAGCTGTTCAGTACTTACATCCTTCAGCGAGACCCGTACTCTTTTCGTGTCCTCGAGGCTGAGCTTGTACGACGCTCCGCCGCTTTTGATGACGACAATCTCAGACACGATAGATACGATGCTGGCCGACACAGAACACTCGGATATATACCTGAGTCCGGCGGTCAAGGAGCCGGATAACGTAGCGAGTAACGGAAGCACGTCCGACACACTCATCATCCCGGTGAGACCGCGCACCATATCTGCTGTGACACTGGCACCGCTGCCGAAACCTTCCAAAATACGAAGCCCTGTTCTTGGTTTGTATTCTGACCACTCTGCAATCATAGAGAGTGTGGCGTCCTGCGCCTGGATATGCAAGTTTCTGCGTTCCACTTCACGCCGCAGTACTGTCATCATCTCTCCCTGAGTGAGGGCAGGCATCCTGATTATGAATGCACGAGACTTTAATGCAGGTTGAAGAACAGAGGCATCTGTAGTCATCATAAACACATAGAGGTTATCGCTTAGGTACTCTGTTTTACCGAGAATCACATCCTGTGCCGCAGGTGTGAACCTATGGCACTCGTCGCACAGAATAACCATAGTACCGGATGAACCTGAGAAGGAATTCATTTCGTTCAGTATGTCCAGTGCTACGGACTTGCCTCCCTCGACAGAGCATTCAAACTTCTTAATCCTGTCAGTAGAACGCTTCTTATCGATGACTGCCTCTACTACGGTACGGCGTTTCTCCTCGCTGCAATCACCATAAGCAAGTTCTATTGCAACGAGGTCAGCTATCGTTGTTTTTCCTACGCCTTCAGGACCTTCCAGTATAATGAAATGTGGTAATGTGCCACGCCGCAAACCGTCTTTCAAAAACGATAGAACCCACTTGTGGCCAATAACATCATCGAGAGAATGCAATCTTTCAGTCATTTGTGCGAACCTCCGAAATACCAAGTATGGGACTGTGCGCAGACTCACGCACAGTCCCAGAACCTTTATTAAATAGATACAGCTGCGGGAGCTTCGTTGGTTGCTCCGGCTGCCACATTCTTCAGCATAGCCATGATATCTTTGTCGATAGCGTAGCCGCTTTCGTTGGAAGAGGTGAGCTGGAGAATCGTCTTGATTCTCATACGCTGCAGATCGCCCAGGGCCTTCTCGCTTACCGGAGCCTGCAGTCCCTTAGCGAGCTTATCCTTATCGTTCATCGGGAACTTCTTCGCATACGTTTCGCTTCTGTAGAGCTTACCAGCCTCTGTGCGGCCGGAAAGGGTGACGGTACGAACCTTGTCCACCAGAGTGTCAACGCCGTTTACCTTCTTGTTCACCTGTACTTTGGTGCCATCAGCGTTCTTCACATACACCTTGAAGGACAGCTCGGAACGTACAGAATACATGTCGGTCTCGGTTTCAGACAGCTGTGTAGACACAGCGAAATTCCTGTGCTCCTCTGCGGCTCTTCTGTTCTTAAACCGTACAGTCGTAAGATCCACCTTTCTTCCATCAGATCCCTTTCTCTTCTTGATTTCGCCCAGAGTTGCTCCGGCAGAATTTTCGTCCTTCGCCAGAATGACACCCTGCGTTCTGGCCGCCATAAACGCGCGCAGTTCAATCATATTGAGAATATGGTCATTGCTGTCGTAGTGAACCTTCACGCCAATGATCTTGGACATCTTGTCGGACTTCCGGATCTTAAGCTCTTCGTCATTCTGCACAGCCTTCAGAAGCGCTTCATAGTTTGCCCGATTTTCGTCAGTATCAACGAGAATTTTCTCATATTCCTGCAGCTTCTTCAGAGCGTCTTCCTTATTGGGCTTGAAGGTCTCCTTATCTTTAAACAGAGTTGCAGTGCTAGGACGGTCAAAAATCAGGAGTTCGATATAAGAGTTCGCCTGACATGCCTTGGCGTCTTCCTTCATGCTTTCGAGCTTCGCTTTTACAGCTTCCATGTCTGCTGCGGAGAAGTTCATCGTAGCGTCAGGCAGAGTCTTTTCAGAAGCCGGAGTAGGTGCAAGAGAGGAGATGTCGGTAGCCGGTGCAGAAGCGGGCGCTGCAGGGTCAGCATCTCTCAGCATAAGATAAATCTTGCCGGAATCAGGAATACTGGCCGCAGAGGGGTCGTCCGCATACATAGCGTCAAACTTGGTCACGCAGTCCTTAATCAGAGCGTCTCTCTGCGCGCTGTCACTTCCGCAAGTCTTTACGAGATAGGCATTGACAAAGGCGGATGCTTCCATAGGATCGTAGCTAAATCTGGATTCGTTCATTGTAAAATTCCTCCGAAATATTATTTTACGCAGAACCTCCTGTCAGGTTCTTGCTAAGCGGCACGTCACCCTCCGGGTTGGCCGCTCTTCACTAAGGTATGTTTAACCATCAGATATTGGTCGGAACGACCGACAAAATTTCTGACGGAACCTTAACAATTGTTAAGCTGAAAGTTGCACTCTCGTAACCCCTGAACCGTAGACATGTGTAACAGATACACAGCTAGTCTGTATAGATCTATGTTTTTGCTGGATACAACATTAGGTAACTCGAAACCATAAGAACATGCGATATCCCTAAGCTGCTTTGCAATGTTGCCACATTTTGATGCTGTGTCTACGATTGTGGTATAAGGTACAATTTCAGTAGAGAAAGAAGTCGGTACGATTTTAGTACCATGCCTTCCGTACCGCTCTGCGAAACACAGCTCTTTTGCAATGCCAAAAGCCATGTCACGCATAAAGCAGTTGTAGAGTAACGGACTTCCCAGTCTGGCAAACTCTTTCGTGAGAGCTATGCTGCCAGACATCCGTATTCTGTCTGTAGCAGGCAAGCTGTGTATGAAGTCCATATACTCCCGGTAAGTAACACGCAAAAGGACAGACTCCTGTAAGCGGAAAGGCTCCGGCAGTGGCTCAAGCTCTGGATTCAGACTCAGGATACACAGCAGGTCCGTACCTCTTGCGTAATACTCAAGCATTTCAATCTACCTCCACATGAGTATGTGTCAGTATAACAAAATTGGATTTCTGACATTTAATAAATATCGTCATCATCCTCATCCTGATAGTCATAGTGCTCCCGTGTCGGCAGCTCTTCCTCAGAATCCTGATCTGTACCCTCGTCTTCTACATCGAACGTGTCATCATATTTCTCCGACATCTTCTTACGTACAATAATACCAATGGCTGTGCCTACAGCCGCTAAGACCACTACAACGACAGCAATGATTATCGGCAGTGCTGAATTACGTCTGCTCGTCTGCTCGGATTCGATTGTAACTATTGTGGTATCTTCCATGTCCGTATCCTCCGTCTCAGTCTCTTCAGTAGTAGTTTCCATTTCTGCCATAACATCCAGCGTGCGCATATCTGAGCCATCAGGATACTGTACTGTAGCGTTAGTTATCATATAGAACGGTGCGCTTGCAAGCGGCAGCCCTACAGTTCCTGCGCTGAATGCAGTGTCGAACAACAACGATGAACTTGCGCCAAATGAATTCGTTTTATAGACTGTAAGCATATCGCCAACGCTATAGAAATCGGATAGATTCACATCAAGTGACTCGATATCGTTATACACAGTAGCATCGTAAACCTGAACGAATACCATGGTTTCCGATGACTTGTCTATCTCTTCCATTACGATATTAGGCTCAAAGTCCTGGAACTCTGATTCACTGTCAAGCTTAGAGCCATTGACTGTCCACACAGCAATCCGATTGTTTGTGTCAGGATCCAGCATGTTCACCTGCATTGTGAGTTCTCTGTCGGCAAGTGCTTTGAACATATCTGCTGTTATCGTATTACCCTCAGCCATATTTATCAGGTCGATACTGATGTACTCAGCTTCGTCAGACGCGGACTCAATAGCAGCCATTATGTCAACTTCGTTCACGAACCTGGAATCAGACATCGAAGTATTCATGTTGATTCCGCTTGTGAGTACGTTGCTGCCGCCCAGATATCCTTTTGACGTCGTTTTATCTCCAGATGATTGGGAACTCAGTGTTCCGCCACTTTCACTTCCACTGCTGGAAGATGCCGATGAGGAGGATGATGACGATGTACTAGAAGGTCTTGATGAGCTTTCGCTATCCGCGCTTGCACTGCTGCTACTACTGCTCGTGACCGTACTGCTCTCCAAAGCGTCAACCGTAAAGGATGTAGTGACTCCATTGTAAACTACGGTTATCGTATTTGTTCCGGCATTACGGATATAGCTTGGTGTGTAACTGAACATAGAACTGCTTAAAGCCCCAGTACTGCCGTCCTCATAGGTAGCAGTTACGCTGATGTCAGAACTCCGTATTGTGTCGCCCACATAGAGCTGGTTTCCGGTATATACCGCCGATAAGCTTTTCACTGTTTTATTTGAGATAGTGGTATTACCGGATCCGTTTCCAGTAGAAGCTGGAACACGCAGGCCAGTCACTGTAACCGATGTAGAATACCCACTGGACGAAATCCGTATCGAGTTAGAGCCGACAGATTGTACAGTGGATGGTGTCATTGTAAAATCGGTTGTCGTGTCCGTCTTTCCGGATCTGTAACGTCTGGTTACCTTGATATCACTCTTGTTGATTGACGCCCCAACGGACAGGCTGGAACCAGTATACTCTGCAGAGACAGACGTTACTGTATCTTGTACGGCGGTCAGCATAATCGTCGCCTGAGCCCCTGTAGCCGTGTACGTTATGGTTACTGTGTTAGAACCATTGACACTCAGTGTCGAAGGCGATACAGTAAACTCGCTTGGAGAGATCGTCCTCGTTGTGCCTGCATCATCTGTCTGTACAACCACAGAAAGATGTCCTTTGTCAACATTATCTCCGATGTAATAGGTGTCCTTTGTATTTGTTACAGACTTTATAATACCTGACGTAGCAAACACAGCGTTGAAGTGATATGTGTTACCAGGAACAGGTTTAAACGTCATAGGGTCGTACTGAGTGCCGGACGAAGAATCAGGTGTGGCGAGTACTTCCCAACACTTGAACGAATACCCCTGATACGGGTCAATTGTCGGGAAGGTAGGCTGAGTGTCACCGCTAAAGTCGGCTGCGGTACTTGTGTTACGTTTCCGATCATAGAACACCACATGATAAGTTCCACCTGAATAATCCCATTTGGCGTAGAATGTGTAGGAGCCACCAGGTTCAGCACTGAACGTGTCGGGACTATACGGGTTACTCAGAGCACTGTCAGTGTACCAACCACCAAACGTGTAGTATTGTCTGTTTGGTACAGGCAATTCTGCTGCCGCAGGTAACGAATGCACCTTATACGTTTCACTGCGTACAGAAGAGCCCTCATTTGACTCAAATGTGACTGAGAAAGTTTCCTCGGAATTATCATATTTCAATAGAGACACACTCGGATGATAAGCACCTCCAGGGAGCTTCGAGGACACCTGAATGGAGTCGGACCACTGAGTGGTCGGCGTCAGTTTGTAATCGGAGGGCTTCACATTCCCAGGGAGCTCTGCATACGGATTCATAAAGGGCAACCGAATATCATCAGAAACGAAACGCAGATCAAACTGCTTGTTATACGTTACTGTAACTTCTTCCGGATCGCCCGTAACAGACTGCTGCGAGTCCTTGGAAATACTGGAAGCTCCGGCTGTCGTATAGGCATACAGCGCCTCGTTTGTAACTGCGATAAAGTAGACATCGGAACTTGCGCCACTCTCCTTGAAAACACCAGAGACATAAGATCCTTCTGCGATATTCTCATAGTCACTGTAATAGATGGCGAACCCAGAATCGCTGTTGGACACGTCATGACTGAGAATCTTGTTGAAGTCCCATGACTCAGAATTCTTGTAATCTAAGTCGTTAAACCGATATGGATAGGATTCCACATACACCGGCAGAGAACCCTTATATGAATTCTCGTCAAACATCACTCCACTCATTACTGGCTGCAATCGGCCGTTCTCCAGCTTTATTTCATCGTTTAGCACTATGCTGGATGGAAGGCCTGCAAGAACCATATGGTCCTTTGTGACGAATCCATACTTGTGTAGTGCATGGTTATAGGAGTTCGTTTCGGTGTCATAGTAGTTCAACTGCTGCGTATCGGACAGCTTTGGATAGAGCGTATCTTTGAACCCTGCTGAACAGTCAGTATCATCTGTCGCAGCGTCCAGGCCTCCGGCCGGACCAAGAAGCGTCCACGACTGTACTGGGGTAGTATCATTTCCGACTGCAAAGATGCCAAGCTTTGCAGTATCGTTCACCTCTATATCCTCGGCAAGCTTTAACACAGGATAGACGGTATTCGGAATCTCAAACTTGTCCTTATGCTCACCATCATAGATCTTGTAGTAATACCCTGAACGCAGTCTCGGCAGATTATAGTAACCGCCACTGTAGTTATCTGTCTGCGCTGCCTTCGTCAACGACACGCTCATAGACTGCAATGGCAGCGCATCGTCTGGCTGCTGTACTGTGCAGTACTTCGAGAAGAAGTCCGTCGAAGACAGTGTACTGTATGTCGACTCACTTGCTGCCGCCGGCATCACCCACAGTAGAGAGAGCATGGCCGCGAGTATGGTTAATCGTGTCATTTTTTGCATTTCTTCTTTTTCTTACCTCCAAACTCGATCTTGATATTTGTCACGAACATGTCCTGATGCACGCACAGCAGCTGCGCTTCTTCATTTGAAACACGTGACATAATAGGCACTCCCCGACTCATGCAGTCCTCGTAGATAGCACGGATGAACGTTGCTGCTTTAATCTTCGCAGGAAGAAACGCATCGTCATGCACTGTTACCCCAAGGTCAGGTATGTACACGTCTATCTCCATCTCGCTCTGTACTGTCACGACAGCTGTGAACCAGACCTCATTTCCTTTCTCAATAACCATAGCTAATCCTCCTCATATATACCCATACGCTGTACTTCTGCGATCAGAACGTCACCGTCCCAATCTTTAGATGCCATTCCAGCGAATTCCCCACAGTGCATAAGGTCAGCCCAATTGATCATCAGGCTGATATTCGGCTTAGAAAAGCAAACAGGAATGTCGTCCACTTCAAGTGGGTAGATTAAATTGAAAGAAGGAAGTACGTCTGGGAGCTTATCTTTCACAAGGCTCTCCAGTACGTCACGCTTACCAAGATTACACATAGACGCATACCGCATGATTATATCATAGAATGAGTCGTGATACATCTTTGACATTGGTGGTATACAATCCGATGTATCACCGTATAGCATCTTGTACGGCACAGCGAAGTTGTACGGCATACGTACTCCTTTTTTGAACGACGTACTGTAATTTTGCATTGTTACTTCTTTTGCTCTTGATGAACTTGGTTTAATAGACACGATATCATCCACTAGAAAGTACAGATCACTGTCACTTGTGTAAACGTGAATCTCGTCATACTCATTATGCACAGACTGAACAAGTGTTGTGATGATATCGTCAGCTTCATAGCCTGGTTTCGCAATGACTGTAGCGCCACAGTTTTGTAAGACAAACTCCGCCAGCCGTTTATCGTTCTCGATAGAACTCGGGTGGTCTCTATTCGATTTATAAGAAGAGAGCATATCCTTTTTAATCGTTGGATTTCTGTCACAACAGAATACAACGTCACCACGCTTTGTGCCAGTCATTGCAGCTTTCAGCAGGAATGCAGTTCCACCTGCGGACGTGTATTGTGACGACCATGTGCAGGACTGTCCTGGTATCTCTTTCTGTACAAGCTGCTCCAAGAAGGCACGTTTATTAACATGCCCAGCATGAATAAAGGGCGACACGTCATAGACGCTTAGAATCCTCTTCATTAAAATCTTCTCCTTTCCGCAGCACCGATCCCGTTTTCCTGACAGTACTGTAGGTATCGAGCACCATTTAGTGCAAGAGTCCATTTACGTCTGGTTGAGATAATACGGTTCATCCTGGTAGTGCGTGTTTTCTCATTCGGAACGTAAAACATGAACTTATTCGCATCAATACGCTGAAGAAGATTCCCATAGGTCGGGCTGACTTCATCTTTGGACATTCTGTCCAGTACGGATAACAAACTGCTTAAGAAGTCCATATACATTGGCTTCTTACGAGGCGGTATCGTAACGATGATGCTCGTATAATTACCCTCAAGGAACTGAAGCCGATCAATGACATTCTGGTACTCATCACTCTGCTGCGGCAGGGCTTCAGGTACAAGACTATCTATATAAGCAATCGTGTCCTCATCAGTCACGCGCTTATTCAAGCGATATCGTGCAAGCAAGCTACCCATATTAGTCTGAAGTCTGTTTACTATCTCAGGATCAGAGTTTGCATCATCAATATAATTATTGATGTGATTGCATACAATCTCGGCGGAAACACCAGCTAGCGCATGGTAATCCTCATCCGTAAAGTATCGCAGTTCTCTCTCTGTCAATATTCCTGGTATAACGTCCATCGAGCATCTCCTTTCTGTAAAGATCAAAACACCCTTTCTCACTAATTGCTACCACTCTCCCGCCATGTAAACTCACACGGCCATGTACAATCGAGTCCCCAAAGAATACTGCTTTTCCTGCATAGATAGAGCCTGTGAACTGCTGAATGTCCTGTGTCTTAACATCGTGCTTGATACCATTAATCCACATGGAGTCATCTGTTCCACAAAGGATGTCAGTCAGCGAAAACATAGCATGTCCAGACTTGAACAATATTTTTGCACGAACTGAGAACATGCCTTCAAACTCCGTACCGCGATAGGTAGAGACCGGTTTTATATCATTGAATTCATAGAGATAACGATTGTGGCCACTGACATCGGTGGCATAGAAACCATGGTTATACCGAATCAGGTATTCCACTCCGTCAGCAAGTACGACATCACCATCAAACACATGAAACTCCTTGCATCCGACGAAAATCTCGTTACTGCATAGACGTGGTGAATTACGCCTGTTCAGCAAAATAAATTCATCTGAGTCTACAAGAACAGGAATGTCTTCGACAGAAAACTCATATAGTTCGTTGGAATACTTCTTATAGGCCCGCATTATAAGCGTGTTGCTCATCGTGTCAATTTCACCCCTTCTATAAGCCGATCAAACCAGATGTCAATTTCTGGCAGAAGCATCAAGCTGAACCTCTTCTTCCTGTACTCAGCCAAGTTATGCGCAGTAATTACAGACTTACTCATTCTGTCATACTGAGCCAGTGTGATAAGTTTTGCATCCATTGGGATCGGGATGCTCTCCTGCTTCTCGTCGACGGTCTTCATCGGCGGTGCCTGTTGTACACGAAACCCAGATAAATATACATCGAAAAATTCCAGCATAGTCACATCACCCCCAATATTGCTTGTTATACTTCTCATCCCATTCGGACTCCAGGCGCATGAGTGTACTCTTAATAGTGGCGGTATCCTTTCCGTAGAGCTTCATCTTCAGAGCTTCATCAAAATAGATACACCTGTTGTAGGGCCTGACACTGTCAGTCTCATCGTCACGCCTTAATTCCTGATACACGCAGGAATGCAATGTCAGAAGCAACCTGTCGATCGACATCTTTGTCACATCATGTAAACGGAACAGAACGTCGGAGATACTGTTCGCATGGATTGTACTAAACACTGCTTTAGCGGTATTCGACTGCTGCATAACAGCATCGGCTGTTCTTGCAGTGATTTCCGTAAAGTACACGTAGTCAGGATTCTGCCGGAGCAGGGAATCTGCGTTGGCAGCAAACTCGTCATCGGTTTCTGCATTTATCTGCTCGATCCCGTCCACTCGTATTTCCACTGGCTGCTCTACAGAAACAATCTTATACTTGTCCACAGCAACCAATTCATTGATCGCTGACAGAATAGACGTGTTCTTGCCTGACATGGTTTCACCGATAAACAGTCGAAGACCTTTTTCAGCAGACAACATCTTTGATCTGATAAAGTCGGCGGCTTCCTTCGTGATATTCAAATCCTCCAACGTTTTGGTCATAGAGTCATTACTCAGGACACGCACTGTAATCAGCATACCGTTGAGAGTGCGATTAACGACTACTCTCCCTCGGTGCCGCCCATCAAGGTCAATTGCAAAGTAGCGTGGCTTAGCAGACATATCAGCGAACGTAGCGTTTGCTGACGTAGCAATAAGCTTAACGATCTCTTCCACATGCTGTTTCTGCAGAACACGCTTAGAATACACTTTCGCTTTTCTCACGTTGTAGTACACTCTTGCGCCGACCACTGTAGACGTGACTGTAATATCACTCGCATCGAGCTGAACAGCTTCACTGACGATGAGTCCCCACAGGTCTTTTACAGGCAATTCATTTACGAAGTCAGGAACATCAAATTGCGCGGTCCGCCATTTCACATAGTAGTAAATTGGTACGAGCGTCTTCTTCACAATATACCTGTCGGACAGTATCACTTCCTGTGAATACTCCGGCATAACGCCAAGCAGTACAGCATTTGTTTTGACATCATAAGATATAACTACAACGTGATACTTTCGGAATTCCTCCATTATATCTGGAGGCACATAACTGACCTTTGGTGTGTGAAGCATCAGACCATATTCTTCACGACATGCCATGAGCAGGGTATATTCATCAAGAATCCCCTGCTCATAGATGAGCAGCGCTTCAGGTGTCTTAAACTTAGACACGTCATCTATCTTAATTGCTGTCTTTTCACGAATCTCATTTATAGTAAAAGCTGACAGCAATCCGGTAAGCGACTTCATCATAAGTTAAAGGCACCTTCAAATATCCGAGTAACATCCGTATATTCGTATGGCTTGTCATTACGTAAAGCACAGGCGCGAATCTGTTGCATGCTCGGGATAGATACTACTTTCAGGTTCGTGAGATCCAGTCCCAGATTGTCAGCGATAGACACAGGACTGATTGGCGCATCGATTGTGACCAGTACATGTGCAATGTTTGGAGTGGTGTGCTTCTTAACAATATCCGCAAGCACATCCATACTTGCTGTCCGGCAGTCAGTAATATAGTGCACTGTCAGAGCCTCGGTGCTAAGGTAGTCCAGTCCTGCAGTATCCTCCGGAGCAAGAATTACTCCAATATTCGCATAATAATTAAGCCGTAAAGGAAGCTCGTCCAACAGCTTCTGAAGTTCTTCACTATCAAGGATATGGTCGCTGTACACACAGCAGAACTGCTTCTCAATCCTGGTTCTCATGAACTCATCATAAGTCACCGCATCGATTCCATAGGTACTGAATTTGTTACGGCCTGTCAGGTCAATGAGCAAAGTGTTCTGGCGGCGGCTGAGGATTCCATTCCAAGTGATAGCTGTTGCAGAGCGTCCGCAGTTGTCATCACCGATATAGAGCTTAAGGACACGCTTAAGAGCAGTAGGTGCAATAATCACGTCCTCGACGCGGTTTGCCCGAAGAAGGTCAAGCTTCTGCTGCTGATACATGATGATATCATTGCTCTGCTCGAAATACTGACTGATAAGCTCACAAGTGGTTTTCAGATGATCTTCCAGCTGGCTGAAAGCAATTCGTTTCTCAGATAACGCCTGAAGAAGCGCATTCGCCAGTTCCGCAGAATTCGTAGGTGTAAAGATATTCGGGCCGATAGGTTTAACCATCTGATTGATAAATTCATTCTTAGATGGAAGCTTTGCATCCAATTCATTGATGGTATCGCTTACAAGCGTATCCATAGACTGGTAGAGATCCACAAGGCTCCTTCCGAGATTGAGAAGCTCGAAATACGTCTCGGTCCGTTTGTCAATAGCCTTATCGATCACCACGCTGTCAAGCAGATTTGCGCGGTCAACGGTGATCTTAGTCAGAGATTCATCGATTGACTGAATCTTTTCATCGACGATACGCTTTGCTGAATTTGCAATCGTTGTAATTATATTTATGACACGCTCGGTGCTGATCGAGTTATTTGTTGCCTGAAGCACAGAGCGGTCAAGCCCGATGTCCCGTATTCTCTCAAACTTTGTGGTACTGTCCAGCGTAGGATCACGGTAGATTTCCTCGATTCTTTTCTCCAGAACTTCCAGCATATTAAGCGTATTCATATAATCGCTGTTCTCGTGGACAAGTCTGTTCATAATAGAATTCCTGCGGAGCAGCTCTTTGAACGTATCAAAGTCCGCGATAGACGATGCCTTCTCGACAACATTGTCCTTGACAGGCTCAGGCGCCGCAGCAGTCTCACGGACAATCTCCTGAGTATCAAGAGGGACTTTTTCTTCTGCCGTGTCATCGGTAGGCTCCTCCGGTACAACAATAGGGTCAGCCACAGGCTCCGGCTCTGGCTCTTTGACTACTTGAGTCTTCGCAAACTCATCCGGGTCAATAAATTCATCATCACCAGGTTCCGTGTCGATATCTTCGTCCTCATCGTTGAAGTCATCGTCCATGATATTTCTTGCCATCATTTCTCTTGCCTTTACGGGTTTGTTCCGCTTCTTAAACAGAAACCCTTTCTTCGGCTTACTGGTATCCTCTGCCACAGAAAGGTCAACTGTGCCGGGATCTTCAAAATCCTTTGTGCTAACGCGCATCCTTCCTGCCTGCACTTTATGCGCACCAACATTATCCTCGATCACTTCACGGATAACATTAGGTGTGATTTTCTTAGCGCTGAACTTATATTCACAGTCAAGCAGATCCTTATCCGCTTCTTTCGTACACACATAGATGGTGCAGATACCAGGATGCCGGTTCGCCAACGCCTTATTCAAATTTTCCTTGTTTGCTCCAAGAGCATCAGATGGTCCGAGCAGGACCACGTCCATAGTACTCGTGTCAGGCTCGATAGGGAGCAATGACACAATCTTATTCACTGTACTCTGCTGCACCTTCTTGCCAAGAGCCTTCTTGGCAGGCGCAGCCAAACTTGCAGCAAAAATCATATCAGTATACCTCTCTCACTCTATATACGCAGGCACCGCGAGGCACCTGCACTTCTATCGTTTCATCAGGGCGACGCCCAATCAGCGCGCTTCCAACCGGGGAAGCAATAGACAGCAATCCGCTCACTCCTGAACTCACAGCGTCCGGCGTGAGTTTCATAGGGTGGAGCACGTTGCCTTGTCTGACTCCATCCACGGAAACCAACTCAAGCACAAAAGTAGAGCCGAGCTGTATGTAACCGCTTGGCGTGTAGGTTCCAACACTCTCCTCATAAGCATTTATCTTATCCAGAATAATAGACTTGCTCGCCATCTTCATATCACGCTCATCTCTGGTAATCGTGTATGTGGCGTTCTCTGACATGTCCGTTTTTTCCGTAGAAGCGAGTATGTCACTTAATCTCTTGATAGACGCGTCAAGCTCTTTGAGCTGCATATTCCAGTTATCATATACAGACTTCATGACGCCATCAAGACGGGCAGATTCAGCTACTAAATCCATTACGATACCCTCCGTATGTCAGTAACCATGAAATCGTCACCATGCCTGTCGATTGTCCACCGCTCTTTATAATCACTGCCTACTGATGCGATAATCCCACGGGTCACTTTAATATGGTCATATGTAACAATTTTTAACATCTGAATTTTATCGTTCTTCTCAGATTCCCGTTTCCATGCAATGTTCCGATACCTTGATAAACCGCTGTACTCTTTCTCACCTCGCCGCACTGTCTCGAATACTTTCATAGCGAGTTCTCTTGACATAAACTGCGATACGTCAGAAATGTCCATCGTCTCAAATGCCCGTGTATAAGCGGCATCAACCATAGCGATCCATGTGTTTAATACATTTTTCTTGGCTTTTGTTTTACCGAACAATCCCATCAGCTGGTACCACCACCTGTACCAGACTGCGAGTCTGAGCCGCCCTTACCACCTCCGCCTTTCAGCCCCACGACAAAAATTGCTATAGCAAGGATACAGGCTCCGACCGGAAGGATGCCTGCCTCTTTAATTGATGCGAACAAATCAGCCATACAATCTCTTCTCCTTTCATCCCGATTCTTAACTGTGAGTTATGTACCTACCCATCACGTAGAACATAAATACAGCCACCAAAACCAACAATACTCCAAAACCCACAAATACAGGATTATGTCTACGAGTCACATAATCCCCATTAAACCAATGCCCATAGTGCTTGGGCTCTGCTACGCTTCTACGCGGCACCACTACGTCCTCAGTATCCACCTTCTTTGACTCTGACCACACTTCTTCGCCTGTCTGTGGAAACACAGCGCGAATCGACATTTCACTGAGGCTTGAGTACAGATAATACTCAAACCCAGGATCAAAGGAATCACCGAGTATCGCGTATGCCATTTGCGGGCTTATCTTTTCATCAAACTGCAGCACGCATAGCACCTCCATCAATAAAATCAGAAAACGCCCCAACTTCGTCTGCCCGTGCCTTACTCATACACTTGTAGAGCATGTCATAATTACTGAAGTTGTTCACACCAAGTATCATAGGAGACACAGTGCTGCGGGATACGATGTACAATTCTCGCCGTGCTCTTGTACACGCTACATAGCACAGAGACCGCTCATTGCGAATGTCTTTGGCAACAGCGAGATCGCACTGCATCTTCACTTTCCTGTCCATCTGTGCAGCACTGGGTAGAATGTCAGCGTCAGCGTCAATGACGTAAACAGCATCCGCTTCCAGACCTTTTGATGCATGCATTGTATAGCAGCGGATTCCACGATTGATAGCAGTGAACTCAGTGTTCAGAGCCTCTTTCTGAACTTCGTCATAGATAAACTGATCGAATGTCTTACCGGTGACGGCAGCATTTGCAAGAGTAAGGTAGTACTGCGCCGACTGCTCAAGCTTCCACTCATTCTCCTCCAACCATGTGGACTTGAATACGGTATAGACCGTATTTAGGATACTGGACAGACTGTCACCCTTCCTGAGAGCTTCAGACACTGAGATAAGCATCTGAAATACTTGCGGCGCCGTAGCATCACGGTACCTGTAGTTAAGGTCAAAGATCGAACCGCCGAGCTTAGACAGGAGCTTATACACAGGCATAGACGTTACATCTCTGTACGATTTGAATTCCGGAAGCAGGTATTTCAATGCAATCAGATAATTTGGATCAAACGGGTTTCTGCATAGATAGACAATATCCAGCATCTCTTTTAGAACCGGCAGCTTTCCGACAGATATGTACTTGTCTGATCGATACGGCACCTGTGCCTTGTAGAGCGCTTCGATAATCGGAACCATTGACACGTTGTTACGAAATAAAAACATAACATCCCTCGAGAAGTTAGAGTGGTGTGTATCGTAATCCTCTTTCATCTGCTCAGCTATTGTCTTCAAATCAATAGATTCGAGTACCTGTACGTCAGGACCTTCGCCGATCCCTTTGAAGTTTTCGCCACCCATTTCATTCGGTAGAATGATCTTAGTGGAAAACTGTGCAATCTGGTCACTACAACGGAAGGACTGTGACAGTTCCATTCTGCGTGCATCCGGATAGAGTTTAAAGAATTCGTCTACGATTTCGGCACACGCTCCATTAAAGCCGTAAATCTGCTGCTTCATGTCACCGATCAAAATTGGACAGTCCGTCATAAAAGAAATCAGCTTAAGCTGGAGGAGACTCAGATCCTGAGCCTCATCAACGAGCATGACGCGTATCTTTTTCTTTAACTGGGCGCTTACCTCCGGCTTCTTAAGGAACACAGCGAGTGCATAGAGAAAGATATCATTGACGGGCATAATATTCATATTTACCGCGTAGACATACATCGCCTCACGAAGCCGTGTGAAATTCTCATAAGACAGCTTCGTGCATTTGAATTCGTAGGAGTTCTCAACGTTCAGCCTGTCAAATATCAGCGAGGCATTCAACGACCTGATTGCGTTTACTATGCCACGTAACTTACTCTGTGCAACGGGTATATCCCACGATATGCACAGCTCCCGAATAATGGAAGTGGCGGATGCCATAGGAAGCTGCTGTGTCATAGGTCTGTCAGTCATTCCGAGAACTGAGTAGTTCTCTTCTACGATTGACTTGCAAAAGGAACTCAGTGTTCCGAACTGTACAGTCTGCACAACACGTGCTGAGCCCACTCCTCCAGATAGCTTCTCGCAAGCTCTTTTATGCCGCACAGCGAGCTCACCTGTAGCGGCACGGGTAAAGGACATAGCGTATATACTCTCACCCGGAATGCCGTGGAATAACTCAGCTGTAAGCAATCCAGCCACAGCAGACATCGTCTTGCCGGTTCCAGGAGAAGCGAATACGAGGGTAGGTACTGTAAAGTCTTTGAAAAAGTCAACTTGCTCTTTCGTGAAATCCTTATCCAGTTTCACAGATAGTGCAAGTGTAAAATCATCCAACGTCATTAGAAACCTCCTGTTGCCGCAGCAACGTCTCGTCCAATGTCTTGGGTCTCGACTGCTGGAAATCATGAACAGCTCTAAGAGACTCTTGTATCAACAATTCAAATGTAGGGTCATGCAAAACCTTTTCTGCTCCAAATACCGCTGGTATCATCGGTACATTGGCAATCGCAGAATCAATGTCCACATAGCCATACCCTTGAACAAAGACGGACTCGTTCGCTTCAAAATCAAGAATACGAACTCCTTCACCTGTAAGGGATATAAAACGGTTATAGGACTCCAAAGACGCAATACTTATATGCCTTAACACATAATTGAACAACCCGCCTAAAAGAAATGAATCAGACAGCTTGACACTCGGTCTTGATGCTGATACAAGAGTCGCCAGCGCCAGATACAACTCACGATTTTCTGTTCGTGGCGTATACACAATGTCGGTACGCAATGAGGAAATATACTCTGTAATACTCGTAGCGTAGTCTATTTTGGGTAATTGTATAGACTCGGCTTTCGCGTTTTCGATCCTGCTTCTGTTCTCTTCGTATAACGCTTTTCTCCATGGAAGCATAGAGTCAGTTATGGTTATGCCTGCACGCTGGAGTCGTGTAAGGTAAGGCGCAATATCCTTCGTGACTCTGGCTTCTGCAATGTCGAGTGTAACATTCTCACCTTTTCGTACACTGTCGATGATACTTTTAAATACTTCACCGGTATAGTGTACGACAGCACTGCTGTCTGCACGTACACTGTTGATACATCTCAATAGGTACTCAAAATCTACCGCATAGGTAACATACATATATCTTGTATGAAACAAATCAATCAGTCTGACTGTCATCTTTATTCACCCGAATCACTCTTGAAAATTCATCGTCTTTTTCAAAACGATACATCACAACGTTATCAATATTCTTGTACATCTCAGGCTTCTGCTCAATGGAGATGATCTGCATCGTGTTCCCAAGCAGATTGAGATAAGATGACAGCGTAGTCGAATTCTCCGGCGACACAGCGGCAGCGACTTCATCCAGTACAACTGTTTTCAGCAAATCATCGTTAGAACCAAGTATCACCATGCGAATAAACATGGAGATAATATTTCTATACCCGCCTCCCTCTGTAAGCTGGAGATCCAGATCATCGGACGTGGACAGCCAGGCATCCTTACCTTCGATATTTAGACGAGCGCCTGTGTCAGCATCCGGAATAATCTCACCAGCTAATCGGATTGCATTGTTCACGCTTTGTAGAGAAGCTGTGCGCCTCTCTGCGAGGTAATCCTGAACGACTGTGACGTAAGGCTTCAGCCACCGGATAACGTCCTCACATGCACACATCACCTCTGCCATCTCCTTGACTGTTCTGGTTTGGGTATCAGCAACGGCTTTATTCGCCTCCGTAGACCGTATCTTATATGCCGCATCATCCATCTGCTCTCTCAGCAGACGGCACGTAGTACTATAGTCTCTGCCTGTGTTCGCAGACATAACAAACCCTCCTTGTTGTGTAGTATCTGAAACGTATCTGACTTCAACAGTCTTAGGCACAAATACCACAAGTCCGTAGGTACGATAAATGTATCGACAGGCACCCCACTTGGCATACCGACTGGTATGCTGAGCAGAGTACTTTTCCCAAAAGACTGCGTGACGATACCATTTCTGTAGACTACGATAGACACGCGCAGGAACTTAAGGCGTGCAAGCGCCTTGACCTTCTCGGTATAGTTTCCGCGCTGTAACGTGATAGGAGCTGACATGTCAGACACTATCTTCGGAATCGTATTTTCAGATGTAACAAATCTGTAGGGCAGTACGAGCACAGATTGCGGCTTGCGGAAATAAATCCACTCGTCCCTGATACAGAATTCGTCAGGTTTAAAGTGGAGCATCAGCTTGCAATGCTCAGCTGACATAGAAGCGCTGAAGGGCAGCCCGATCGTTCGTGCCTGCATCCGGATGTTCGGATAAGAAACTGCGGACACACTACCATAGATACTGACGGGCTGTTCACGCTTGTAGTAGTTTGCGAGACCGGTAGACAAGAGTGTTTTTAAACCAGCTGCAGCACTTTTGAAATCCTGTATCTTTGACCATTCACAGCCCTCTGGCATCTTAAGCGGTTCCACAGTCGAATAAGCACTATCCAGTGACATTCGGAAATTCTGTGAAGTGAACACTACGTGCCTGTCCTGTATCTCAATACTGATGACGCAGTCCTCATCTATAAACTCTTCCATTGGTGTGTAGAGCGTAGTGATATTCATGGGTACAGTTTCCTGCGCCGGAATCTTGGCGGTATACGCCACGCCTGAACTCACAGTGAACTGGATGGAATCCTCATAGACGGCTATACCAACGACGACAGATGTACTGCCCTTTTGCTGGAGTGCGCTCAGGTCCAGTAGCACACGAAGTAGACTGCTGGAGTCTACGACTGCAACCTTAGACACTTCATCGCCTCCTCATTCAGAGCGTCACAGATACTGGTAACGCTGTCCACGCTTCTGTTAAAATTACTTAACTGCGCTTCATATTCTTCCTGGTTAAACGGATCAGACCACAGGGCAGGGAGAATCTCCTGTGCAGTAGTGCCAGTCGGCATGATTGCCTGTGCCTTTATCTCATCAGGGAGAGCAGAAAGTGAATTCAAAAACTTTGTCACTTCAGACGCAATAATTGTTCGCGTCTCAACAAACTTCTCTTGCCGCTGCTTCAGTGCCATTTCAAGTTCTGTCATGCTTACCTCCCAAAATTTTACATACATCCATAATACCAATCTGATCGCGTACAGACGCATCAAACAGCGCCTTATAACTTTCAGACAAACCACGGTCAGTCATATAACGCGTAAGAGACATAGGAGCGTTGCGTAGACCAATGTTCATGCTTCTCATATCTTCAGCACTCTTTCTCTTTATGTCCAGCCCCTCATCCTTCTTCTCAGACTTATAGAATTTCAGAAGCTCCATGTGCGTTGAGAATTTCGCCTGGCTTAGAGACACATTTCCATCCTCGTCGATATCTACGATAGGCAGATAGACGAACGGGTGCTTCATAACTTCTTTATTCTGCGTAATTCCCAGAGCGCCAGGAATGAGGAATGCTGTAGAAGTGCCATTATTCAACTGTAACTTGAATGGTTCAATTTTCGTGTGGATATGGCCATGAATAGCAAGGTCCACGTTTGCGTATATACGATTCAGGTCACTGTTAGACGACTGCGAAGTATAGCCTTCCATCTCTCGAACCCAAGATGGTAATGTCAGATCATCATGGTACACACCGATATGATACTTTATATTGTCCTCACGAACATTAACATAGTTCTTATCTGTCTTGCTGTAGTGAAAGAAGCTAATCTTTACATTGTTTATAACGAGCTCGTGCACTACGTGGAATATAGGTTTTTCTGGCATAGTGAAGTTCTTGGCTGGCCGCAAAGACTCGCACGGCTGTATGATATACATTTCCGGGTTGTCATCACGTTCCAGGTAGAAGTGATTTCCGATACATAGGTACGCATTACCACCGACAGAGTCACTTACATACCTGTCCTCGTTCAAGTCATTCATTGTGCGCATTGTACTCTGATATCCACGATGATACCAGTCACCTAGACTAATCAGGTGTGTAACCCCGTTCGCTTTGTTAAAACGGATAATGTCCTCTTGAATAAGAGTTGATGCCTCCAGGCGCCCTCGTATCGTTGACATCTCCTTGCATGCCTTATGCAGGTCTGACACAAACAGGATGCGTGCTCTCGTCATGCTCGATAAACCTCCTTTTACACACAGGGCACACCCTGTTTCTCAACATCCGTATTTCCTCAGCCAACGGTAAGATATCCGGAATCTTCACCTGAATATCATAGAACTGCGGATACAGAACATTAGGTAAAACAGGTCTGTGTACACTGTAGACATGCACTTCTGGTACAGGTTCAATGTGCGGGATTACAGGAATATACACTTTCGATAAAACACTGTAATACTTTGAGAAGGTGTTGTAACGATCTTGTTCCTTCTCCAAGTCAAACATCTGAAGGCTCTGTATTACAGTATTGCACGTGTTAATCTTCGCTGCGGCCTGATCTCGCAGTTCAGCGGCCTCTTTTATAACAGCTTTCACACGCTCCAGAGACGATGACGCAACAGGGTCAGACAAGGCTGTCTCGAGCACATCATAATTGCACCCATAGGATGTAGAAAGAAACAGTAACTGGTCATCAAGTTCTGCAATATTCAGAGATACGTCACGCTCTGCGGAATAGTGCCATCCAAAGTCCCGACATAAATCCTGAAAACATCTGTCCGCAAGATACCGTGTGACAGGTTCCTCATCTGGCCGAGACACCGTTATGTACGTACTCGCTGCATCTCTAGTTAGATGCAGAAGCATAGTAACATCATCTTCACGGACAAAGGTCACTTCACCGTAGAGAGCATTTCTGTTAATAAGGCTTGCACGCACCTTAGGCCTAGACTGGAACTGATTCGATAACAGGCATCTGATCACCTTCGTAATAACTGACTTTCCGTTGCTGTTATTTCCTGTAAACGCAATGACACCTGTGCTTGGAAGCTCTATGTCCAACTCCTTATGGCACTGTATATTTACGAGTCGAATTCGTTTTAATGTCATACTGTTTTAGCTGGGGTAGCAGTCTGCTACCCCAGCGCACCTCCTCTTACACATTCAGGTCAGCAGATCCAAAGTCAATCGCAGAGAGATCATTCTGATTTGTTACCGCATTCGGGTTAGTAATCAGATTCTCCAGAACAGGAGGCTGGTCACTTGCAGGTGTTTCGGACTCCATAGAGGCCAGTATACTCTGTGCATCATTCATTGCAGGTTCATGCGCCTTGCCATTTCCTGTTGCGGCTTCAAGTGCGGCTGCCAGCTCTTTATTGCTCAGGCACCTGGCAAGACATAAGTCTTCAATCATAGAAGGTTCCTCTGTAATGCGCTTCACTTCCTCAGAGTCACTGGACAGGTTGTCCAGATACTGACTGTTCATATACACATAGTTGGTGAACGCCTGCAGAATTCGACTCTCTTCCACAGGTTTTGCGAAATGGGAGGCGATGACCTCAGAGTCCGTGGTGAGGTTGTTAATCATTGACCTGATCTTAGCAAAACCTTCAGGGTCATTGTTGTGCATGCGGAATTCCGATGTGAGGCCGGAAGGCAGAGTTTTACCGCACTGCATTTTATCGACACCCGCAGCGTAAACGTACTCTACCTCAAAATAGTCAGCGCCAGGTTCCGGAGCGTATTTCTTGTCATGTAACAGGATGTTCAGCTTATTGGTGAGATCACCACTTACCTTCTGTACATAGGTACGAGCAGATTCCGTGTTGACCTTTCCATTGGTTACCTTACAGACCAGTGGCTCCGCAAGGATCAGCATCTGATACTTACTGATGATCGGTTTCACAGCCTTCATATTTGACTTCGTATCGTACTTGGCATCCAGAGCTTTCAGGGCTTCTTTCTTCATCGCTTCGTTCGGCCACTGTTTGGAGTTGATCACAGCCTCTTCAGCCTTGTACTGACCAGCCCAGATAGCGGGTGCAACGGACTTTGCAAACTTATAGGCGATATCATGTACGATTGGGTTGTAGTCTTCATCAAGCGGCGATAACGTTGTGATAAAAGACGCTTTAAGTCCGAGTCCATGATAGTCATTTACGCTGTGACCACATCGTACTCCGACACAAAGCTGCGGCTCATTGTTCTCGTCCCAAAAGATTGGGTAGAAAACCCTGGTGGTATCACCTGGTTCGTAGGACTTACTGAAGCCTGTCACAAACTGGTTTTTCTGCTTCGTCTGCATTGCTCCATTCAAACTTAATTTCATGGTACTCCTCCTTGTGTTGTGTAATTGTGATTTTCCCTAAAGTGGGTTATTGTAACTATCACGATATGTATAATATCGTGAAACAGTGTGCCGGTTACGCACCATCATTACCACTACATAATGAGCACACTGTTAATAGATCCTACCATCTATCTATGTATGTCTATCCATTGAAATAACAGGGACACTGCTACGATTATTTCTCATAATAGCCACCACGCGATCCATGTCACACTCGCAAGCAACATAGAAATCTCTTTGCACGCGGTCTATTGTATAAACACTGATGTCCGAGTATTCAGCGCTACTACCAATCATGCGCGTAACAACTTGGAGCTTAGTTGAAAACTTTACGCCATAGAAGGAACTGAGCGTACTTTTGGCAGAGGTGCAAGCGTTGGCAGAGTGGAGATACTCCATGTAGCAGTCATAGTCACGTCTTGGTCTGGTTCCGAATAATACAGGTAAACCTGTACTGTACCGCAAGAAATTGAAATACTCCACCTGCTTGTGTACACGCTGCAGCTCTGACAGTCTCCAGTGATATGCTGTCATGACGCGACGCAACATTTCTATTCGTTCAGCTGGAGGTGTGCTGTCTATGCTGTACTCCAAGCTCACCTCACTCATTTTTGCGAACGCTATGTCTTTCAAACTACTACCTTTAGGAATAGAAACTGAGACTTCGCCACTTACTAATCCATGCCACAACTTAGCCGGGATCTCTGGAACATTCACGGACGCGCGTAAGTAAACCCAAGCATCATAAGAATCTATTAGAGCCAGGAACAAAATAAGACGGAGTAAATCCGTATATCGTTCATCGTATGGTATATTTTTGAAATTTTGTAAATTAGATTGTTTAAGAACAAAAGACTTGTTATTTCTGGATAGATGATAGATGGCAGACAATACGGTGTCAAGATCCATAGTGTCCGCCTCCTTGTATAAGAAGAGCCCGCCACATTATTGTGACAGGCTCTTCCATCTGTTCTGTATTCACTTTTAAGCTCTCACTAAGTCAGACAAGAGAGTATGAACATATGCCACATCAATATCTAGTAGCTTGGCTATTTTCATCTCGGAGTAACCATTTTCTTTCAATCGTATCGAGATCTCACGCAACTGTAAGATTCTGCCTTCGATTCTACCTTCGATTCTACCTTCTTCTCTACCTTCTTCTCTGCCTTCTTCTCTGCCTTCTTCTCTGCCTTCTTCGAAGCTTCTTTTCAATACATCATTCATTTTAGAGTACCCGTTTACTCTTATACAACCACAGGGTCAGACAAAAGAACATGTACATGATCAGTGTCGATAGCCAGTAACTCGGCTATTTCTGCCTCGGAGTAACCCTGCTCTTTCAATCGTATCGAGATCTCACGCAACTGTAAGATTCTTCCTTCTTCTCTACCTTCTTCTCTACCTTCTTCTCTACCTTCTTCTCTGCCTTCTTCGAAGCTTCTTTTCAATACATCATTCATTTCAGAGTAGCCTCCTTCCTCGCGCTTCAGATAGTGTACTCGTTCCGACAATGCTCCAAATCTCATATCGTCAGGGTCTGCTGTTTTAAAGTACTGCATAAGCGACGCAATCTCAGTACCATCATTGACTGCAGCATTTACATAGAGTATGTGCAATCCATCATCATATATTATACCAGTATTTTCAAAACATTTTACAACAGGATAAACTGAACATCCAGCTCTCCATAAATCTGTTTCGCTAATGTATATAATATACACATCAGGTAATTCGTAATAGTCCGCTCCCTTCGCAAGATACTCACTATCAACCACTGCTCCGTAGAATCTTGTACGCCTTGCGTGGTCAATAGTATCTGCACGCTGTACTTCCAAGTTATAAAGACGGCCAGTGCTATCCTCAGCAAGTACATCGAGCACAGCGTCATGTGCAGTCACTTGAGACACTCTGTACTGTGTCCTAATTTCTTTTACTACAAGGTCAGGTATTCCACTCAGTATACGTAAAACATACTGACAGGCCAGCTTGTCATTTAGCGCCACAGACATAAATGAATCGTTGAAAAGACTATAGTTTCTCATTTCATCAACGAGCTGTTCCCTGTTACGGATTCTCTCCTTTTCTTCAGACATACAAAGCCTCCTTGATATAATTCATAATAACACAGCTATAAAAAGATGACAATCGCCGATTAAGCACAGAAGCAGAATAGATAGAAAAACAACGCGTCTCAGTAATCAGCAGAGCTACTTTTTCATAGGCTGTGTTAGATACACAAAAAGTCCAGTTTACAAGTGGTAATGTTCCACAAAATAAACTGAACTTTTTGCTCATTTTACATGCAGGACATCCTCCTTTCCCGTGTGATACCATAGTTGATACCCTCGGTATCGGAACATCCCGCAAAGCCTATAAAACTGAGGCTCTGTCAAGCTGGAAAAGGGACTCGAACCCTCGACCTACTGATTACGAATCAGTTGCGCTACCGACTGCGCTATTCCAGCATTTGCGACAGGGACTATTATAGCGTTTCTTTTCACGTTTTGCAAGAGATTTTTTCTTTTTTTGTCATTTGCCATCCGTCCGCTCTTACGCCTTCTGTTTTCCCCGATCCATGGGCGGATCCAGATGCACGTCCATCTGCGGAAAAGGAATTCCGATTCCGTTTTCATCAAACGCGTATTTGATGTCCTCCAGCATCTTCCAGCGCACAGGCCAGTAATCCTCCGTTTTCGTCCAGAAGCGCAGGCCGAGAACCACCGCACTGTCTCCCAGCTCATCCACAAAAATATTGTAGCCAAGCTCTCTGCGGACCCGCTCTTCCTCCGTCAGAAGATCTTCCAGCACCTGCTTTGCCTTCCGGATATCCGCCTGATAGGAAATGCCCACCTTCAGCTCCACGCGGCGGTTTTCTTCCCTGGTCACATTCGTGATGCCGGCATCGGCCAGAGGGCCATTGGGAAGAATAATGGTTCTGTTATCCAGAGTCGCCAGTCTGGTGTAGAATACCGTAATCTCCGATACGGTTCCCTCGCTGTTGTAGGCGGACTCTATAATGTAATCCCCCACCCGGAAGGGATGCAGGATCATGATCATGATACCGCCGATGCAGTTCTTCAGGCTCCCCTGAAAGGCAAGGCCAACCGTTACGGTTGCGGAACCGAGTACGGTAGCGATGGTCGCCGCGTTAATGCCGAGGTGCAGAGCAATCTGAAAAATCAGAATGGAATACAGAACCACCCTGACACAGGAATCCACAAACTGCCCGCCCTGTCCGGCGGCTCCGGTCCGCGCCATGGCCTTTCCGATCAGCTTCCGGATCAGATTGATCACCCGGGAGCCGATCAGAAAGGTGATGATGCAGAGAGCCACACGCACCAGAAAATCCAGCAGGGACTGCGGAGCAGCCTGCAGAAGCTGCTGTCCGATTGCCAGCTCTTCGGAAACGGAGGTTTCCGAAGAGAGAAGGGAAAACATTCTTCCTCCCCGTACTGCTTCTGCTGTTGCTGCCATGGATGCCGCTGCCCTGTTCCAGATCATTTACTTCGTTCCTTCCCTGTTTTCTGCCATTTTTTCGGTTCCCGGAGTTTCTTCTGTTTCTGCGGTCTCCGGCATTTCTGCCGTTTCCTCTGTTTCAGCCGCCTGTACTGCCCTTTTCCGCGGCTTTGTCACCCTGACGGGCTTTTCCACCTCACCCTTTTCGGAGATTTCCGCTTCGGCAGCGAATACCTTTTCCGCCAGCTCCTCCTTCAGGGTTTTTGCAGCGCGGCCTGACGCTGTCTTCTTCGCGTTCTTTTTCTTTCTGGCCGCTTCTTTCTCCTTACGTGCCTTTTCTGCCTTCTTTCTGGCGATTTCCTTCAGTTCCTCTTTCGTATAGGGCTGATAGGAGAAAATGCTGACGCTTAAAGGGGCCTGGGTCATTTTGATGGAATATTCCCTTCCATCCCATTCTTCCTCCAGAGCCGTCTTTACTCTGGGATTCGTTCTCCCCTCTCCGCCGTACTCTTTTGCGTCGGAATTGAGAATCTCCTTATATTTTCCGTTCAGAGGCACGCCCACCTGGAAACCCTTCCGTTCCACATTGGCAAAATTCACCACCACCAGAAGCATGTCCTCGTCCTTCTTTCCCTTGCGGACAAAGGAAAGAGTGCATTCATTGGCACTGATACAGTCAATCCACTCAAAACCATCCCAGCTGGTATCCTTCACAGAGAGGGCAGGCGCAGAGGTATAAAGATGATTCAGAGCCTTCACGAATTCCTGAAGTCCCTTATGATCCGCCTCCTTCGTGAGATACCATTCCACCTCCCTGTTTTCGTTCCACTCGTCATACTCTCCGATGTCCTGTCCCATGAACAGAAGCTTCTTACCGGGATGGCACATCATATAGCCATAGCTGGCCTTCAGATTGGCAAACTGCTCTTCTCTGGTACCGGGCATCTTGCCCAGCATGGACGCCTTTCCGTGCACCACCTCATCATGGGAGAGCACCAGTATGAACCGTTCACTGTAAGCATAGACCATGCTGAAGGTGAGCATGTTATGGCAACCGGAACGGAAATAAGGGTCCTGTCTGATATAGTTCAGAAAATCGTTCATCCAGCCCATGTTCCACTTCATGTCAAAACCAAGGCCGCCTTCCTCCAGACTCCCCGTAACCAGAGGCCAAGCGGTGGATTCCTCCGCAATGGACAGGGCACCGCGGCCTCTCTTGTGAATCATGCTGTTAACATGCTTCAGGAATTCCACAGCCTCCAGATTTTCATTTCCTCCATAGATGTTGGCCACCCATTCGCCGTCCTGTTTTCCATAATCCAGATAGAGCATAGAAGCCACAGCGTCCATGCGGATACCGTCTGCATGGTACTGTTCGATCCAGAACAGGGCGTTGGCGATCAGATAGTTGGAAACCTGCGGCCTGCCGTAATTATAAATCAGCGTTCCCCAGTGGGGATGAGCTCCCTTTCTGGGATCCAGGTGCTCATACAGGCAGGTTCCGTCAAAGGCGGAAAGTCCATAGGTATCTCTGGGGAAGTGTGCGGGCACCCAGTCCAGAATCACGCCGATTCCCGCCTTATGCATCTCATTCATGAAATACATGAAATCCTCCGGTGTGCCGTACCTGGCGGTGGGCGCATAATAACCGATTACCTGATAGCCCCAGGAACCGTCGAAGGGATGCTCCATTACGGGCATCAGCTCGATATGGGTGTATCCCATCTCCTTCACATAGGAAATGATGGCGGGAGCCAGCTCCCGATAATTGCAGTAGGGTCTGTCATCCTCCGGACGTTTGAAGGAGCCCAGGTACAGCTCATAGACGCTGACCGGAGCTGTACTGTAGTCCATCTTTTCCCGCTTTTTCAGCCACTCCCCGTCCTCCCAGGCAAAGCCGGAAATATCCCGGATCACAGAAGCCGTATCCGGACGGAGCTGCTGGCTGAACGCGTAGGGATCTGCCTTCAGATAGGTAAGACCGCCTTTTGTTTTCAGCTCGTATTTATAGTTCTGCCCTTCCAGCTCACCCGGAATGAACAGCTCAAAGATTCCCGAATCCCACAGCCGTCTCATCTGATGGACGCGGCCGTCCCAGTGGTTAAAATCTCCCACCACGCTCACACGCAGGGCATTTGGCGCCCAGACCGCAAAATGCACGCCCTTTATGCCGTCAATGGTGCGCACATGCGCGCCCAGCATGTTATAGGCCTCATAGTGGATTCCCGCCGCGAAACGGTCCGTATCCTTCTTGCTGATGACCGGAGCGAAACGATAGGGATCTCCTTCCATTCTCACTGTGCCGTCCGGCCAGGTCACCCGGTACTGATAAGATGGAACCTCCTTTCCCGGAATCAGAGCCGCATAATACCCTGCTTCGTCCGCAAGCTCCATTTCCACTTCCTTTCCCGTATCGGGAAACACAAGTTCCACCTTCTGCGAATCCGGCCAGAACGCCTGAAACACGGTCGAGCTTCCGGCCGTATGCGGCCCGAGCAGCCTGTGAGGATTATCCTCCTCCGAATAGATGATCGCCTCGATTTCCGGCCAGTTCATCAGCTTATACAGTTTGTCCTTCATATCAGATCCCTCTTCCTTCCCTCTTTTTTATTAATTTCTTTCCTCAGAATGAAGCATATCCGCGGGGACATCATTTTCATCCTTCAGACTGTGGATAAACAGCCCGCTTCTCAGCTTCGGCTCAAACCAGGTTGACTTCGGCGGCATCAGAAGCCCCGCGTCCGCCACGGAAAACAGCTCTCCGATGGAGGTGGGATACAGGGAAAAGGCTGCGGCGCAGTCCTGGTCACACCGCTTTTCCAGCTCCTGAAGTCCTCTGATTCCTCCCACAAAATCAATCCGCTCATCCGTCCTGGGATCCGTAATTCCGAGAACCGGCTCCAGGATCAGACGCTGCAGGACGGCCACATCCAGCGCACGCGCCGGATCTGATTTTTGAGATCCGTCCCCTGACGCCTCTGTTTTTTCGTACTTTTCCCCGTTCTCCGGCTTCCGGGACAGACGGTACCACTTCTTTTCCAGATACAGACCGAACAGCCCTTTTCTTTCCGGCCGGTAAGGTTCTTCCATCGGGGTAATTTCAAAGACTTCTCCGACTTTCTGCAAAAATTCCTGCGGCGTCAGGCCGTTCAGATCACGAACCACCCGGTTGTATTCCAGGATGGTGAGCTGATCATCCGGGAACAGAACGGAAAGGATGAAGTTAAACGGCTCTTTCCCCGTATAATCCGGGCATTTCCTTCTGCATTCCTTCGCCACCCGGACGGCAGAGGCACAGCGATGATGCCCGTCCGCTATGTACAGCCTCTCCACCTTTTCAAACGCCTCATGAACCGCCCGGATATCCTCTTTTCTGCCGATCCGCCAGACCCGGTGGGTGATTCCGTCCGGAGAAACGAAATCATACAGACAGGCTTCCCTTCTGCAGCGCTCCGTAACGGCCTCGACCGCCTTTGCCGCACGATAAGCGAGGAACACCGGACCGGTCTGCGCCTCACAGGCCTTCACATGTCTGGTCCTGTCCTCCTCCTTATCGCTTCTTGTGTTCTCATGCCTGCGGATCACACCGTTCAGATAATCGTCCACCGACACGCACGCGGCGATTCCTGTCTGGACATGCCCGAGTCTTTCCAGCTCGTAAATATAATAACAGGGCTCCGCCTCCTGCTGAAGGCTGCCCTCCTTCATCCATTGCCGTAAAAGTGTTCCGGCCCGTTCATATACCCGCTCCTCCGTAACGTCTGCGTCCTCCTCTTCAAACTGCGTTTCCGGCCTGTCCACCGCCAGAAAGGAAAAAGGCTCCCGCCTCGTCTCCTCTCTCGCCTCTTTTCCATTCACAACATCGTAGGGAAGAGCTGCAATCCTTTCTGCCAGTCCCTGCGCGGGCCTCCAGGCCCGAAAAGGTCTTACTTCCGCCATTTTCACTCCCATCTGCCGATATCTGACTGCCCTTTCACATTTATTTACAATATACAGTATACCCGATTCCGCTTTCGGATACAAGCAGAAAAGGCACACCGCATCTGATGTGCCTTTCTTCCCTGTTACATCTCTTTGCCCCATTCGCAAAGCCGCGCTGTCCTATTTCACCACACGCACGCGGAATACGCCGGGTATGGCGCGAAGCATGCCGATGATTTCCTCCGATGCCTGTTCCTCCACGTCAAACATGGTGTAAGCGACTTCCCCTTTTGATTTGTTGATCATGTCGGAGATATTGATTCCTTTTTCGCCGAACACCGCCGCGAAGCGGGTGATCATATTCGCCACATTCTTATGGAAGATACTGATGCGTCCCGCCTGTGTGCAGATGCCCATATCACAGGCAGGATAATTGACGCTGTTTCTGATGTTTCCATTTTCCAGATAATCCATCAGTTCCTTCACCGCCATCGCCGCGCAGTTGTCTTCCGATTCCTCCGTGGAAGCGCCCAGATGAGGGATCACAATGCAGCCCTTCTTCCCCGCAGTCACAGGATTGGGGAAGTCAGACACGTATCTGCGCACCTTTCCGCTCTCGATGGCGCGGATCACCGCCTCCTCATCCACCAGAAGGTCACGGGCAAAGTTCAGAAGGATCACGCCGTCCTTCATCTTCTCGATGGCCTTCTCATCGATCATACCCTTCGTACTGTCCATGAGGGGCACGTGGATGGTGATGAAATCACATTCCTCATAAATCTCATTCACATCGATCACATGCTTCACATCCCGGCTCAGGTTCCACGCCGCATCCACTGATACATAGGGGTCGTAGCCGTAGACCTCCATTCCCAGATGCTTCGCCGTATTCGCCACCTTCACGCCGATGGCACCGAGTCCGATGATGCCCAGCTTTTTGCCCTGTATTTCGGTTCCGGCAAAATTCTTTTTTATCTTTTCCGCCGCTTTAGCCACATTTGCATCACTGCTGTTTTCCCGTACCCAGTTGATGCCCTCCACGATATCTCGGGCGGCGAGCAGCATTCCCGCAATGACGATCTCCTTTACACCGTTGGCGTTCGCTCCGGGTGTATTGAACACCACAATGCCCTTCTGCGCACATTTTTCCAGCGGGATGTTGTTCACGCCAGCGCCGGCCCTGGCCACCGCCAGCAGATTTTCCGGCAATTCCATATCGTGCATGGAAGCGCTGCGGACAAGAATGCCGTCCGCCTCTTCTATTTTCTGTGTATTCTGATACTCTTCCGTAAAACCCTCCAGACCCACCTTCGAGATGGGATTGAGGCAATAATAATGAAACATGACCTTAATTCTCCATTTCAAATTTTTTCATGAACTCCACCAGGCTGCGCACGCCTTCCATCGGCATGGCGTTGTAAATGCTGGCCCGCATGCCTCCCACGCTTCTGTGGCCCTTCAGGTTCTCCAGCCCGTGCTCCTTCGCTTCCTTCACAAACTTTGCGTCCAGCTCATCGCTTCCCGTGACAAACGGAACATTCATCAGGGAGCGGTCCTGCCTGCGCACAGTCCCCTTAAACAATCTGCTTTCGTCCAGAAAATCGTATAGAATTGCGGCCTTTTCCTCATTTATTTTCTGAATCGCTTCCAGTCCTCCGAGCTTCTTCAGCCATTTGAAAACCTTGCCGCAGATATAAATGCCGTATGCAGGAGGCGTATTATACAGGGAGCCGGCGTCCGCATGGATCTTATACTGCAGCATGGTGGGCGTGCCCGGAAGCACATCCTCCGTGATCAGATCCTCTCTGATGATGACGATCACCACGCCCGCAGGGCCGATGTTCTTCTGGACGCCGCCATACATCAGCGCATATTTCGTGATGTCCACGGGTTCGGACAGGAAACAGGATGAGACGTCCGCTACCAGCGGCTTGCCTTTCGTGTTGGGAAGGGTTTTGAATTTGGTTCCGTAAATGGTGTTGTTTTCACAGATATAGACATAGTCTGCATTCTCTGAAATGGGAAGATCAGAACAGTCCGGTATGTATGAGAAGGTCTGGTCCTCAGAGGAGGCAATTTTGTTGGCCGTTCCATATTTGGAGGCCTCCTGCCAGGCTTTTTTCGCCCATTGACCGGTCACGATATAGTCCGCCACCCGGTTTTTCATCAGGTTCATGGGAATCATCGCAAACTGCTGGCTTGCACCGCCCTGCAGGAAAAGCACTTTGTAGTTGTCCGGGATTCCGATCAGGTCTCTCAGATCCGCTTCCGCCTCATCCAGAATCGTCTGGAAGGTTTTGGAACGATGGCTCATCTCCATGACGGACATGCCGCAGCCTCTGTAATCCAGCATTTCAGCCGCCGCTTCCCTTAAAACCTCCTCCGGCAGGACCGCAGGGCCCGCGGAAAAATTATATACTCTCGCCAATTTTGACCTCCTCCTCCGGCTGCAGAGATTTACGGACATCTGAATATCCGCTGTATTTCTCTGTTTCTGCGCCTTCCGCCGCTTCACAGCCGGATCACTGTGATTGTTTCAAAGTTATGAAGCCTATTTTACCCACTTTTATCACTTTAGTCAACTGCTTCATTAAAATAACAAAGCGGTTTCTTAACCTGACTTTGTCAAAAGGAGGAAGCTTACGCTCCCTCCTCCTCTGTTTACGGACATGTAACGTCAGGCTTCCTCTCCGCGTTCTGCCAGATCGGCCGCGTCAAACGCTTCGCTGATGGAGCCTCCCGGCGAAACCATCGGGAACACCTTGTCATCCTCCGGAATCACGCACTCGATCAGCACAGGGCCGCCGTCCGCGATGGCAGCTTCAATGGCAGGGGCCACTTCTTCCTTTTTCGTCACGCGGATGGCCCTGCAGCCCAGTCCTTCTGCCACCTTGCAGAAATCCACCTTATCCTCCAGCACGGTCTGGGAATATCTGTGTCCATAGAAAAGCGTCTGCCACTGACGGACCATTCCCAGCACGTGATT
>ULPS01029516.1_pt1 | contig 49477 bp, 70 predicted proteins | sample 1953711 | NCBI WGS metagenome assembly ULPS01 (sample SAMEA4835635, study PRJEB28245) | human gut metagenome | biome: gut microbiome; material: fecal sample | place: Denmark | collected 2008 | reverse complement strand
AAGAATCTTTATTTGCAGCAACATATTGCCAAAAATTATTTTTTTCTGTCATAATTCCTAATTCGAAATATAAATATTTAGGTTTAAGAAATCTAGAAATTATAGTAGCAATTTGATTTTTCTGGTATTCTATAGTACTATATATATCAGAATTTCTTTCTATTATCATCCATTGATTTAAAGTATGAATAATAATATTACATTTTTTATAATTTTTAATTGGAATATCCTTGATACCGTCCTCTGTTTTTTCACCAATAACATCATGTAGTTCTTTGGCGAAACTCATAAAAAAACAGTATTCTGATATTTTTTTGCAATATAAAGTGTAATTTATGTTATAGTATGTTGTTTCCTTACATTTTTCTTGTTGAAAAGACATTAGCCAATCCATAAATTTTGATTCTTTTGAAATACCAATAGCAGTGTCAATATCAATTTGTTTATCTGGAATTAACGAATAACGTGTAATAAAATAATCTTTTTGTTTTTCTTCCATCATATGTACCTCCAATAATCAAACATCAGTTCGGTAAGAGACGTTTTTTTTATTGAAAGCAATTGCTTTATTATTCGTGGCAGTTAAGATGTAATTCATAAGATCCAGATTTTTTAATTCGTGTTATTACATTTTCACTTTCTAACTTGCGGAGCATACGTTGAATGTCGCTTCTTTGAAAATCTGGCAATTCTGCATAGATGTTTTTCTGTAATATTCCATTGTGATTGCAAATTACATTTTTTAGTTCAGGAATCAATTCGTCTCGTTCGTAATAACATTCTTCCAGACTGCCTAAAATCATATCTCGGTAAGAAAAGCACTCATTATGTGTATTGTGTAAGTATTCATACATGTCCTGAAAATAGATTGTGCCGCCTTTTCCTTTTGAATAGCAGAAATTTTTACATTTATCGAATTCCGTAATAGATTGTTCCAATAACATAATTTTTTTTGATAAGTCCTGCTCTGAAAAGGAATTATGGTATGGAGTTTCAAATTTTTCTATTCTTTTAGCAATCTCGTTATAGTATTTATTTTCAAAAGAGTAAGATAATTCCTCTTCCTTAAATGATCTATGAAACTTTGGGTTGGAACTATTTTTCTCCTCAGCCAAAGCATTTTCGTATCCTACTTGCATAAGGTATGGCACTTCTTCATCAGAGATTTTTTTACCATCTGCACGGTATATTACGTTACCGTCTTGGACATATTCCGTTTGCTTAGAATAATCTCGTTCCTGTGGCTTGTCAGCGCATATTGCGTCTGAATTTTTAGATTGCTTTTCTGATGAATCATTTCTTAAAAGCAAGAATGAAAGTATACCAAACATTATTGATATTATTGCAGTGGAAATTACCTGAATAATATCTGTAATATTTGTTATAATAATTAGGATACCGATAAGTGTTGCTAATAGAAAAAATATACCAATTAACTTTTGTAGTCGTTTGAAAAAGAGGTTTTGCATATGTAGTTCTCCCTTTGGTTGATAATTTATATGGTGAAACATTCAAATTACTAAATTAATTCCATAACAGCAATTGTAGGCTCAAATATTATAATATAATTATCGACTTGAGTGTAACAACCATATTTGTTTTTATAATAAGTTATGGCATCATTTAAAAAGCTATCTGTTACACCTAAATATTCAGCTACTTCATGTGAATTTTCACAACGATTTTTATATGCCTTTATAAGACCAGTAAGTCCAACTTGTTTATTATAAGCCCAGATTCTACCACACATTTCTTGTTTTCGATTTTGGACAGTAGATTGGTCTATTATATTACTGGTAGCAGTTTGGTAATGACCTAGCTCTTCCGCTAAAATACATGCCTTTTCAGTATCAGTAGGTATATCTTTATTTATAGCAATATGATTATCAAAATAAAGTCCTTTAATTCTAGTGCCGCAAAAATGTGAAGTTTCATCTACCGTTACTCCGGCGTTTTCAGCTTCTTCTAATAATATTTCATAGTTTGTCAAAAGAAATCCCTCCCTCGGGATAGATCATAACATTTCATATGTACAATAAAGGGGACTATTTTCTGTTTGCTTTTACAAAAGCTGCATATTCCTTAATTTTAGTTATCTCTTCTTCTGTGTATTCATCTCCATCAAAGTGGGCTGCCATAGTTCGTGGTTCATTTACATTATCGTCTGCCAAATAATCTAAAGAACAATCAAAATATGAGCATAGTTTCTTTAAAGTAGATAATTTAGCATTTTCTGAGCCTTTTTTATAAAATCCGTCGATTGTCGTATATGGCACCCCGGATTCTCTGGCTAATTCTGCTTTGTTTATGTTTCTTTCTTTCATAAGTATATCTAATTTATCTGTAAGTCCCATTTTTTACACCTCCGTTATGATTTGATTGTACTACTTTCTTTTATTTATGTAAATAAGAAAATACCTTGCAGAGTAAAAAAATTACTTTTAGGGGTTGACAATTACGATGCAGGGTATATAATAAACTCATAAATTACGCTACAGGGTAATTTACAGGAAAGGAGATGAAAAATTGTTTAGTAACTTAAACGCTGAGATGGCAAGAAATAAATTAACCATTAAGGCTTTGGCTGAAAAAACAGGTATTAACTATGAAAGCCTAAAAAACAAAATGTCTGGTGCAACGGAATTTAAGAGAAGCGAAATGCTTTTAATTAAGAAAGAATTTCCAACATGCAGTCTTGATTACTTATTTGAGGCAAATTGAGAAAGTAGGTGAGAGAGTGAGCCAACGCTTAACAGTAAAAGAAGCCGCTGCTGAGATTGGATGCAATGTGGAATACCTTAGACGCCAGATGAAAGCCGGGCGGTGGGATCTCGGAAGCGTGATAAAGCCAAATGCGAAGGTTAAGAATTATCAGTATTTTATCTTCCGGGCAAAGCTGGACAAGTTTCTAGGTATCGAACCAAGAGCAGACAACGAGGAGGTGGAGAATGAAGCAGATCAGTAAAGTATTTATAGCGGTAGGGCTTGGAATCATGTTTCTAGGCGGAATGATTGATGCGGATGGAACGTATTATGTTTTTCTGCTGATCGCTATAGCTCTCGGTGCGGTGGTTGCACTTATTGGAGTTGCGATCATGGATGTGGAGAAACGCTGGGAAGAAAAGCGGAAAGCATACTTTTACATGATCCGCCGGAGGGACAAGCTTGACGCTGATGTTGAGTTCCTTGGGGAATTTGAGGAGGTGGCAAAGTGACAAATGCTCAATGCGTAAGCGGTGAGGAAAATCCGAATGTCGAGGATATAGCGGTCGGCATGATTATTACAAAGGTGGCAACGGATTTTCATATTGAGGTTGACGCTGAAGGATACATACCGCTTTACCATCAAATGAAAGGATGGTTACTCAGTGAAAAAGAAAAATAGCACCATAACATTCTTTGGCGAGAACTGGTGCTATTTACCGTAGGAATACAAAAGTATTTCTGCGTTTATTGTAACACGTAGTTAGGTTTTTGGAAAGCGTGATTTTATGATTTACAGAAAATGCAGAATCTGTGGATGCAGTTTAGATCCCGGTGAAGGAAGCATGTGTGAAGAATGCCGGGACGAGCAGTACATGAATCAACAGCGTGAGAAAGCGGTCAGATGCATGGTTTTATCTACAGATTTCAGACAGATGGAAATGGAGGAATTTTTAAATGCCAGCAACTAGATTATGCAGAACGGATGCCGGAAAGTTAATTGACGGACTTAAGGATTTATCGGCATTACTTGAAAACCTTGGTATTGAAAATGGAATTTTAATGCTTACGGCAGAAGGAGATATTTATGGAACATTTACCTTAGACACAAATGTTATGAATATCATTATTGGAGACGACCAGAAAAAGGAAACGGTCAGTTACCGTGATTAAGTCCGTGGAGGTGGGAAATGTACAGTGATTACATACCGGACAGCCTCGATATGCTTGAAGAGTACGAGAGGGACAGAGAACGCCGCCACAGATTATATGAGAAACAAGCCAGACGTGAAGAGATGGCAGATATTGAATCAGAGGAAGAGAGGATAAAAGAAAGATGGAAGAAATCAGAGTAAATGTAGAGCAGAAAAATGGTGTTATTGGTTTTAATTTTGAGGAGATTAAGGAAAAACTTAATTCCGAGCTGGAAATTTATAAAAATATGATTTTCACAGAGGATTCCAAAACAGAAGCAAAAAAGACAATTGCAAGTCTTAGAAAACTGAAAAAATCAGTTAACGATAAAAAGCTGGAAGTGAAGAAATCTTTTATGATTCCTTACACCAATTTTGAAGCGCAGGTAAAGGAACTGGACAATCTGATTGATGAACCAATCAACTTTATCAATAATCAGGTGGAAGAATTTGAGCGTAGGCGTGTGGAAGAAAAGAAAGCGCTGATTTCTGAAATTTATACGGAGATCATGGCAGAGCATGAGGAAGCGAGCGGATATCTTCCTTTACAGAGAATTTATGACAGTAAGTGGGAGAATGCCACCACTACAAAGAAAGCAATCACAGAAACCATTACAGAGAGAGTGGATCATGTAGAAAAAGACCTCGGTATTATCCGCAGCATGGAATCAGAGTTTGAGGATAAAGGAATTGAGAAATATAAGACAACCTTAGAATTATCAGATGCTATTGAGGTCATGAATCAGTATCAGAAGCAGAAAGAAGAGATTTTGCGCAGACAGGAAGAGGAAGCCAAAAGAAAAGCCGAAGAGGAAGCACGTACGGCATCAGAGGTTAATTCTGCTATTGATACTCCGATGCAGGAATCACCAGTTGCGCAGACTGCACCGGAAGAAATTATTATTGAGCCGAAGCCGGTTAATGATTCCATTGTTTATGAGATTATTGCTGATCCGTTCCAGATCGTGCAGTTGGAAGCACAGATGCGCAGCTTAGAAATTAAGTATAGGAGAGTACGATAATGGCAGAGACAGCAAAACAGATGAACATATATCAGGCAATATCAAAGTGCATGGAAGAAATCGGTGCGGTTGGAAAAAATGATGTGAATAAGACGCAGGGGTTTAAATACCGCGGAATTGATGCGGTAATGAATGCAATCAATCCGGCATTGGTCAACAATCATATATTTATCGTTCCAGAGGTCTTAGAACAGACCAGAGAAGAAAGAAAATCCATAAAAGGTGCAACGCTGATCTATTCGGTCTGCAAGATTAAATATACCTTTTATGCGGAAGATGGAAGCAGTATCACGGCGGTAACAATCGGTGAGGGCATGGATTCCGGAGATAAGGCAACGAATAAAGCTATGGCGATTGCGTTTAAATATGCTTGTTTCCAAGTGTTCTGTATTCCTACCGAAGAGATGCAGGATCCAGATTCAGAAAGCCATACTGTAGAACCTAAAAATGATTTTGTTCCAGCAACCGTAGAACAGCTTAGGACAATGACAGATTTTGTAAGCGCGTATTCTGATATGTGTGAGAATGCTACATCCAATGATATCTGGAAAACGCTGAAAGAAAAATATCATTTTGAAAAGACTTCAGATCTATCAAGTGAAATGGCTGCTAAGATCATTGAACAGGTTAAGTGCTGGTATAAGAAAAAGAAAGAAGAGTAGCTTATGGATACTATAGGAAAACTGACCGGAGCGAGCCGTACATTAAATGGACAAGGCATCATCCTTACATTTGAGGTTGATTCTTCGGCAGCAGGACAGGTTGAAAATATGAGATCAGATGATCTGTTACGTATCCGAGCGGTCAAATATAAGCAGAAACGAAGCCTTGATGCAAATGCTTATGCGTGGGTATTAATGACGAAGATTGCCAATCATCCAGATATATCTTCAAGTAAAGAGGATGTATATGAGCAGATGCTCCAGAAATATGGAACATTATATGAGGATGAAGATGGATATATCACAATCACAGTAAAAAAATCAGTGGATATGTCAAAGGTAGATGGTCATTGGAAATTTATTAAAGACAATGGGAAATTTGCTTCATATCTGATGATTAAAGGATCCAGTGAATACGATACTGCCGAAATGAGCCACTTTATAGATCGGATTGTTGAAGAAGCAAAGGAACTTGGAATTGAGACAGCTACACCGGATGAATTGGAACGAATGAAACAGGAGTGGGGAACATGAGTAAAAAGCTTTGGAGCGTGTTCACGGATGATATGGATCACTGTTATTTTACCGGAACATATCCGGTGGAAAGACATCATATCTTTGGAAGTTCAAACCGTAAAAACAGTGAAAAGTATGGTTTTGTTATTCCACTCAGACCGGATCTGCATCCTAACGGAGCGCAGAGAGGCGCCAATGCAAAAGAAATTGATTTGAAATTAAAAACTATGGCGCAGGAATATTTTGAATCTCATTACGGTACTAGAGAAGAGTTCAGAAGTATTTTTGGAAAGTCGTGGTTATAGGGTTGGAACACCTTGCCGTCCGGCAGAAAGAAACCTATTCATGCAGAAAATGATATATCACGAATTATTGGAAGCTGGTTATTATCTCCGGGGTTAGTCCCGGAGAAGAAAGGGGATTAATGAATACGATAAACGATATTCCCTATGGACACAAAGAGCCACTGGCTAGAATGTCCAACCCGGTAAAAGACAGAAAGTTTCGGAAAATGGTCGAGAGTGCGAACAATGAAGGTGACTGTATTATTAACGTTTGCAATGGTTATTACAGACCAGTTCCAGGTGATACGGTGGATGAGAAAGAACTTCAAGAATATCTTGCAAAAGATCTACATAGAGCTAGAGCGGTTCTAAAGAAGCGGCTCTCGATGAAAATGACATTTGAAAGGTGGCGTGAGATTGGAATACTTACTAATCATTCCAGGGAGACTGGATAACTTGAATGATTTTATCCGTGCGGATAAGGCAAGCAGATATAAAGGCGGAGAGATGAAAAAGCAGAATGAAGCTATTGTTTCTGTGTACATCAGAAAGTGCCTGAGAGACGTAAATATCAATAAAAAAGTATTTATGGAATATCTGTGGGTGGAAAAGAATAAAAGGCGTGATTTGGACAATATATCGTCATTCGGCAGAAAAGTGATCCAGGATGCATTAGTTAACTGCCATGTATTAAAAAATGATGGCTGGGAGCAGATCTGTGGATTCTCTGATGAATTTCTTATAGATGCTGAAAATCCACGGATTGAAGTTCGGATTCGGGAGGTGGAAACTTGAACTATTTAGCTGAGATAAAAGCATTTTACGACAGGCTCGAACTAAACCCGCAGCCCAACACTGCAATCGCCTTATGGCATGCGTTAATGTCCATAGCGAATAAAGCAGGGTGGCCAGATACGTTTACGGTAGCCTCGTCAGTCCTTGGACTTCGGTCTGGATTAAATGCATCAGCGTTAAAGAGAGCGAGAAACAAGCTTGCTACAGATGGGTTCATCGAATGGAAATCGCGCGGTGGGAATCTTGCAGCACAATATAAAATAAATAGTCTTGTGGTTCAAAATTACATTAAAAATGAACCACAAAATGAACCACAAAGTGAACTTCAAATTGCACCACAGTTTGAACCACAAAGTGAACCTATTAATAAACAAAGACATAAACATAAACAAAATACACCCCCTATATCCCCCGTGGAAAAATTCGGAGAGTTTGCCGCAGCCTATCCGAAACGGTGCACTGGCTGTCTTGTTGAAACTGAATACTGCAATGCGGTACTGGCTGGTGTACCGGAAGATGATCTGGTATTGGCCGCACAGAATTATGCAGATATATGCAGACGGGAGAAAACAGCAGAGCGATATATTAAAAAGCCAGAGAACTTTTTACGAGAGAACTTGTTTATGCAGTATCTGAAAGGAGAGAACGATGGACCAGTTGGAAGAGATACTGGAACGCATGAAAAATCACTCAACGAACTTATGCAGGAATGCGGAGACACCGGAGACTTCCAAGGATTCTGATGTGTGTCCAATTTGCGAAGGTCGGGAGTGGATCTTGAAAATAAAAGACGGAGTTGAAATAGCAGTACCGTGTAAATGCCGTGAAAAAGCGGTCATGTCAAGGCGGTTGCGATTCGCAGATATACCGGAGGCATTCCGTGGGATGGATCTGAGATTGTTTCGGATGGATGTGTACAGAAAGCAGGAAAGTAAAAAGATGGTGTCAGATGCCTGTAAAATCATAAAAACCTATCTGGATGATTTCGATAGCCAGAAGGAAAGAGGCATGGGACTGTATATCTGGTCTAGGACAAAGGGAAGCGGTAAGACGAGGATTGCTGCCGGGATTGCAAATGAGCTGATGAAAAACTATGCAGTGAAGTTTGCAGTGTCACTGACCATACTGCAAGAGATTAAGAATACATGGCGGAGAGATACAGAATGCAGTGAGAACCAGCTTTTAGACGCACTTTACACCACAGACATTCTTGTAATTGATGATTTCGGAGTGGAGCGACCAGCGGACTGGATAAATGACAAAATGTATCAGATCATCAATGAGCGGTACATAAACCAGAAGGTAACGATTTTCACGAGCAATGATCCGCTAGACAAACTTTCTTACGATGATCGTATCACGAACCGGATCAAGGAGCGGACATATCAGATCGCATTTCCAGAAGAATCAGTCCGGGATCATATCGCAGAGCGGATGCAGGAGGAAATCATTGAAAAGATGATGGCGGGTGGAAATAAAAATAAAAATTAAAAGGAAGGTGGACAAATGCATAGCGTACAGCAGAGAAAAAGGGTGATTCCATCGAGTGTTTATAAGCAGGAATTAGCAAAATGCCAGTTAGGAGATAATATCGCGAATCACATGGGATATATTTTTACAGCCATTTTGTATGACAAGTTTGATATGACGTTTAAGCAGGTCACGAATTTTTATAGCAAAACCGTTGAGCGTCGGAAATCTTGGCAGGACGATGATGACGAAGCGGTAACGAGCGAGAGCATGATGGCATATTGCCGTAAAAAGAAAATTGATGTGGTCAAGTGGGTAAAATCAATCCCAATGTCAAAAAAATTGTATATGGCAGATATAAAAAATGGACGGGCAGTGCTTGGCGCAGATCGGAATATCGAGAGCGCGCTTGCCTCCACAATGTATCTGACAATTCCGACATTAAAAGATTCTTACCGTTTCTCAAATGCCAAAATTGAGGAATTTATGAATTGGGTTGCCTATTATATTGATTCCTATTGGCGTAAGCAACCGAAGAGTAAGGAACACTATCTGACGGATGAGATTATTCGGAATCAGTTTATTGAGGATGAAAATTGGGATATTGTAACAGGAAAAGCGGTGAAATAAGGATTATTAACATGGGAGAAATGACAAAGACAAGCGTAAAATACTGCCGGAAATGTAAATATGCATACAAGCACAATCAGACAGAGGTCATGTGTGGATATTATTTACAGACCAGATTAAGGCGTGGATGTGCGATAAGTTTGAGAAGAAAGGCAGAAAGAGAAAGGTGAAGTTGAAATGACAGATGAAACCAAGCAGGAGATAGGAGCGGCATTGATGTTGTTAAAAAATACACTGATAAGAAACGGTGTAAGCATAGCACTTGTAGGAAGTGAAGATACCGGAAAAGACGATGGATGCATTATGTTTTTTGATACCGCAGAGTATTGTCGCACCGGGAAATTTAAAGGGATATCTGTTAAAACAATAGATTTAGTGAGATAGGAGAAAAATAATATGGAGATTGAAAAGAGAATTTATCCAGCATATGCCTTTACTGAAAATGAGAGAGAAAAGTCAATCATGAACAGCACAATTTATAAAGAATTAAAGGAAAAATACAGAATTTCAAGATATAAAGTTGATAATCTTGAAGATTATGACATTGTCTTAGATCATACACCGGGTATGTATCGTTCTGTTTATAAGGTTATTAAAAATAATACACAATTATCAGACTTAGAACTTGCATTAATTTGTGATGATGGAAGCCTTTGCTTTGGGTACAGCAGACATGGAAATGAGTTTTACATAAATGAGGATTAGATTTAGTGAGGTAGAAATATGATGGAATGTATGAAGAGCATGGCGAAGAAACCACAGACCAATGCAGACCGGATCAGAAGCATGACGGATGAGGAGTTGGCAGAAGTATTATTTGGAAGTTGCATAGAACACATTGGCGTAGAGGAATGTTCTCATCCTGAAGAGGCTTGCAAATCATGTGTTTTGGATTGGCTTCGGGCAGAAAGTGAGGAATAGCATGTTTAATGAAATTTTCAATTTGATGAAATTCTTTCCGAATAGTTATATTACTCAATGTGGAGAACTTATTTTATCAGACAAAGGGAATGTGTATTTTACAGCAAAAAACTGTAATACACAGAAAGATATTATCTGTAAACTTTTAGAGTGGTGTTCCAGACCACTTGCAAAGGGAGAACCTTACAGCCAAGAGAAGAGAAATAAAGAATGGAGGGAATCACTTCTTTCTGGATACAATGAATATCTCGGAACACGATTCACGCAAGAGGATATGTACTGGATTTATGATAAGCTCGGAAACGCAGTCAATCACGAATTGACGTTGAAATTTATTGCAAGCGGATATGATCTGAAGCTTGTATATCCGAAGAAAGGGGAAAGTCATGGAGAATAGACATTTATTTCGTGGAAAGCGGATTGATAACGGAGTGTTGGCGTGTGGATATCTTTATGGAATCTGGGAGAAAAGATATATTTTATGGGGAATGTTTAATGATATCCCGGGCATGATTGAAGTGGATCAAGCTACCCTCTGCCAGTGCACCGGACTTAAGGATAAGAACGGCAATCTGATTTGGGAGAATGATATTCTCTCAGGGCATATCGATGATGAGTTTCCAGAAGATGAGACGAGAAAGCGTGTCGTGTGGCATGAAAACGGATGGTGTACGAATGAGCCGGACTGTGATTACTACGAGGAACTGGATGATTTTGATTCAGAGAATTTTGAAGTGATCGGCAACATGATTGACAGCCCAGAGCTGTTGGAGGTGTAGATATGACGGAGAATGAAGCAATTAAAGAACTTGAGACTTCTATTGATTTAGCCAAAATGTGTATACAGAATAACGAGAGAAAAAGAGAAATCCAAGGTTATGAGATGGCAATCAAGGCACTGAAAGAGGTACAGAAGTACCGTGCAATCGGAACGCTGGAAGAATGCCGGGCGGCGATGGAGAAGTGGACAGCGAAGAAACCAATGCATGTAACGAATAGTTATTTTGGATATCAGAAACATAAAGAACATGTTGGTTATTGTCCAGATTGTGGGCATCAAGTAGAAGAACCTTATGGATGTCCAAATTGTTTAAGAAAAATTGATTGGAGTGATGAAGAATGAGTGAAAGACTTAAGACATGTCCGTTCTGCGGTGGAAACGCAATGTTCTTAACCATTAGAAATAAGCCATTACATTCGGCTGTTGGTGTAATGTTCAAAATCAAATGTATGAAATGCGGAACGGAACTTCCAAAAAGCTATGAATGTGAGATGTACATGGATCAGGACGGAGGCATCAGAACAGGGAAAGACGAGCGAACGAAAGCAACTACAGATTGGAACAGGAGGGCGAACGATGGGAAGACTGATTGATGCGGAGACATTAAAGCAAGAATTATATCAACAATGGTTTATGGATATTCTTCTTACACAGAAACGTAGTGATGATATGTTTTATGCATTGGCACAGAAGATTGACCAGCAGCCGACTGCATATGACACGGACAAGGTTGTGGAGCAGTTGGAAAATGAGAGAAAGTTTTGGGAGAATGCATACAACAGGAATTTGGGAAAAGAGAAAGCAAGAAGTTATGAGCATGCAATCGAGATTGTGAAAGGCGGTGGAGTAAATGGCGATTAAACCGATTTTATTCAATACCGAAATGGTTCGGGCGATTCTGGACGGGAGAAAGAGTTGCACAAGACGGCTGGTAAAACCCCAACCAGATGAAAAGCATACATACCCGCTCGGTTTTGTTACCGACAGTACAGAAAAGAAAGAGGTAGGATGCTTTGGATTTGGCATTGATGAATATGGCGGTTCTATTCAGTATGTGAAGCCACCATATCAGCAGGGCGATATACTGTATGTTCGGGAAACATGGTGCTTGAGATACGATGGCGAAAAATATTTCTACAAAGCAGACAAGAATACACCAAGAGAAGAGAAGCGGTTGATTGATTACAACAACACATCTTGGCACCCATCCATCCACATGCCGAAAGAAGCGGCGCGTATCTGGCTTAAGGTTACGGATGTGAGGGTAGAGCGGTTGCAGGAAATTACCATTGACGGTATTCGTAATGAGGGGCTTTCTTCTATGGCAGTTCATGCCGGAGACATGGAGATTGCAATGGAAGAGTGGAAAAACCTTTGGAACAGCACCATCAAGAAGCACGACATAAATCACTACGGTTGGGATGCGAATCCGTGGGTTTGGGTTATCGAATTTGAACGGTGCGAGAAGCCGGAAGGAATGTGAGGATATGAGCAAATTTGATTATAACTATTTTTACGGAGACGGAGATTCGCTTGGTTTCAATGCGAGTAAATATAACAAGGAAGAAGCTTTAAAAATTGGCGCGGAAGAATATGGGTGTAACGTAAACGATTTAACGGTAGAAGAAGCCTATATTTATTATGGTTTTGGAACTGATGAAGATGGAGAAGCACGTACAACGTATTGGATTTGCGATGTACCTAAAGGGAATAGCTTTAAAGCATGGAAAGTGTATAAAAAATAGGAGGAATAGAAGATGCCTAAAGCAGTATTGGTGACGGATATGCCGGAATGTTGCGCCGATTGTCCTTGTAGTTTTTTTGAAAGAGACAATCCAATATTAAATTTAATATGTGGCGTGGCACAAGAAGATGCATATAACGTTGGAAAGCCAGATTGGTGTCCGCTCCGGGAATTGCCGGAGAAAAGAGAAATTAATCATAACAAAAATCACTACATAAGTAACTTTTGGACAGATGCAAAGAGCGTAGGTTGGAATGCCTGCTTAGATGAAATTTTGAAGTAAATCGAAAGGAGTGAGAGGTTTGCTGGCCAGCGTGAAAGAGCTCTTTACTCCGAGAAAAAAATGGAATCAGTAAAAGAAAGAATGGAGCGGATCGGAGCATATGAGAAGATTGCATCATTTATGCAGAAAGAAAAGCAGCCATATGAATATAAAAGAAAATATGCACAGATCAGAGCAGAAGAGTTCGCAAATGAATGTGACGGAAGATTGCTCAATTACCATGTTTCGGTCGGTGGACTTGACAGTATAATCTTATACCTGTTTTTACATGAGGTATGCGGAATTGATGCACCAGGAGTCAGTGCATCTACACTGGAAGACAAGAGCATACAGAGAGTACATAAGGCTCTTGGAATAATAAATGTACCGCCACTGAAAAGAGATGATGGTACTTATTGGACGAAACCAAAGGTCATACAGGAATTTGGATTTCCGGTCATTTCAAAGGAAGTGGCTGCCAAGATAGAATTGTTACAAAATCCGTCAGAGAAAAATAAAACTGTCCGCCATGCGATTATTACTGGGGAGACCGGAGAATATGGCGGATGGCAGAAAAACTCCAAAATGCAGTTAAAACAGAGATGGTTAAAGCTGTTCGGTGGATATGAAAACGAAAATGAAGGGTGTGATTATCAGAAGCCAGATTTTCTTGTATCTTCGAAGTGCTGCTATTACCTTAAAGAGAAAAATTGTGATGACTGGGGAAAAGAGCATAACAGTGTGCCGTATCTGGGACTGATGGCATCCGAAGGTGGCAGACGTGCCAAGAGCCTGCGGATGAACGGATGTAATTATTTTGGAGCATCTACGATCAGATCGGCACCATTTGCAATCTTCCATAGGCAGGACATTTTAAAACTCGCACTGGAAATGGACGAACTGTGGAAAGCCGGACTGAAAGAAAAATATCATGAGAAACTTTTGAAAGAAGGAAAATTATCTCAAAGTTTTGAAATGCCAGACAGCATTATACCGGAAATCTACGGAACGATTGAGAAAAAGCCGGATGGAACGCTTTATACAACTAAGGCACAACGTACCGGATGCAGTATGTGCGGTTTTGGAATCCACATGGAGAAACGCCCACATCGGTTTGATCTGTTGTATGAGAGCAATCCGAAAGAGTGGGATTATCTGATGTTCCATATGTGCAAGGATAAGGACGGGAATGATTATGGATGGGCGAAAGTCCTGGACTATATCGGCGTGGGATGGGATCCTACGACGATCGGGGACAACTGCAAAGGGCAGATGAGCTTGCCGTTAGATCAGATGATATAAAAAAGGTGCATGCTTTAACATGCACCAGTGCATTCCGCTATTCGGTGGAATTTCACCAACTCATCAGCAAGTTATACTTGTTAGCGGAAGTAGCAGCGTAAATCCCAATGAAAGATAAACAGTTGCAAGAAAATGAATTAAAAATTGCTGTTACAGTCTCAAGTTTTTTCATGGGTACCACCTCTTTACAGAAGGAAAAGTAAATTACAGTTACGCTGCTTAGTATTGCACTAAATACTAGGCATAATCTCATCAGGATTGATGCGCCACTTCCAATCGACACAATAAGTGTTTCGATATAAATAGTATATCAAAAAAAGAAATGAAGTCAAGAAAGGAGCCGAACCAGCGCGCATAAAGGGTACCAGGTTTCAAAAAAGAGAATGAAAAATTTGGGTAATTATGAATGTGATGGGCAGATAAATTTAATGGATTTACTTATACCGGAGAATTCTGAAAATGAGCCGCCAGTAATGCTCACAGAGGGACAGAGAGTGTATAAAGTCATCCGTGGAGATGTAAAAGAATGTATTGTCGGAAAAAGAACATGGTCTTGCGGACATAACAACCGGGGATATGATCTTGATAGAGACGTGACATGGAATACGCAGATTGGTAGAGTAGTTTTTACTGAAAGAGAACCTGCAGAAAGTGCGGCAGCGCGATATCTTGCAGAGAACGACCATATACTGGGAAAAGATATTCATGCAACAGAGGTGGTGGCATATAAATATATTTGCCATGATCGAGAAATTATAAATTTCTATGCTGCACTTGTAAACGGAGAAATTTACTATCGCTACGGCAGTATGTATGAACATATAGGCAAAGCGAAAGAAATTAAGAAATTTGAAGAGGACAGAAGAAATCATATAGATTCTGGTGGATATAAAGAACTAAATAATTATCAACCCGTGTTTGCAAATATGTATAAATGCAAACATGACTCATGGTTGTATGCTGCAGCACAATATGAAAGTTTTAACTTTGGATGACCGGACAGCTCCGGTTTGCCTAGGTAGTTTTAGAGAAATGGAGGAATAGCATGAGAGTAAATTGGAATAAAAATACATTTACGGTTTTACCAACAATCATAATAGTACCTAAAAAATACGCACGGAAAAAAAGAACTTATGTGTGTTTTTCATGGCTTTATTGGTGGATTGATTTGGTAGAATAGGGAGTTAAATTAGAATTTAGAGGAGGCGGAGTAATGGATGTAGTAAAAAATTTTCTATTTGATATTTTGATTATCATTGGACTTATCGCAATGATTGTTGCTCTTATGTGGTTGGCATTAAAATTACTCAATAGGGTATTTAAATTTTCAGAGCTCATCATTAGGTATTATAAGTACAAAAGAAATGATGAGTTATATGATATACGAAATAAAGTTATCGTAGCGAAAGATGGAAAAATATCATATTCATGCGTAGGAGATATTGACGAGCAAATAGAAATTCTTAACAAGGGAATCGAATATGCTATGAAAATAAAGGATATTAGAGAGAGATTAGCTGAAAACATTTAGAATTCAAGTGAGGTAATAAGTAATGAGAATATTCAGATTTATAAGAGCGTGGTTTTATTATTCGACCTTCCGAAACTACTTGTATTCAGAAGGTACAAAACCTGCTCAAACACGTTTTCAGTATGCAAAGAGGCATAGTTGACTAAACTGAAAGAGGGGTATGAAATGTCACGATGCATAACATATCAATCCGGTGGATTCACAAATTACGGAATCAGCTATCGGAAATACAGTCAGGAAGAATTGGAGGAAAGGAAAACTATGTGCACAATGGAATGGAAAGAGGTTGAACCAGAACAAAGTGATTGGGAAAAACAAGTAAACATAGTCGCTTATTACGGAAGTGTAACTATTGGAAGTATTGTTTACTGCGGTGATGAGATAGGATGGCAGTCCGTGATTGATGGTCGCATGGATTTCATGCAAGCAAAATCCTTAGAAGATGCAAAAAGGGAAATGATTGATATACTGGACAATCATTGTACTGATCAGATTAACTATTATGAGGAACTGCGAGAAAGCATTGAAGAATTAAACTGAACTTTAACGGAGGTAAAAACTATGAGATTCTGTAATTGTATGGAAATGTGGCGTAAAGATATGGAGGAAGACGACATTTCGAACGCAGATTGTGATGGTGACTGTGAAGGTTGCTGCTATTGCGAGGAAATCAAGACTGACAGAGAGCGGCTGAGAGAAAATGAGCGAAGAGGTGGAATTACGTTTGAGGTAATCAGAAACAGTGACAATAAGAAGTTTACGGTATATGACATTGTCAGAACACAACATTATACATATTTCATGATCTATGATGGTGGATGGAAATATATAGACGCTGACTTATTCCGGGAATGCGATAAAAACTGAATATTGAGATTTTTGCCGGCTGAAACACGCCGGTAAAAAAATACACACCAAAGAACATATGTTCCGACCATACGTGTGCAATTGCAACTGTAAATGAAAAAGAGCCTGTGCTGGGAACACAAGCCCTTTAGAAAGTGCTATACACTTCCCTAGACAAGATGAGTATAGCATTTTCTACCCAGATCGTAAAGGGGGAATTGCTATGACAAAAGCAGAATTAATCAATGATGTAGTTTATGAGATGTCAGGATATCTGACATCGGAAGGAATCGACCGCCTTAAGACTGTGATCACTTTTAAATTGGTCAATATTAATCTGACCGCAACAGAGACATTGCCGTCTACAAACGTGTACGACAATGAATGGATCATGGAGCGATATATAATCGACCTCACCGCTACAGGAAGAAAGCGGAGTACGATTAAGTTGTACATCACGATTATAAAAAAATTCTTTTTAGAAACCGGCTTAAATTATCACACCTGTACCGGGCAGGATGTAATGGATTATATCGCTACCAGATTACATAAAGATAAGATTTCAAAATCCTATGCTTCTACGATTCAAAAGTATATGAGCAGCTTCTTTGCATGGGCTTACAGAAAAAAGCATATCGAGGATGATATATCCCGAGACATTGATAAGATTCGGCAGCCACAGAAGAGAAAAGAGCGTCTATCTGATGAAGAGATTGCCAGAGCATCCTTATCTATCGGTCATGATCTGCGATTAAATGCGTTGTTCGAGCTTATGCTTGCCGCTGGTCCTCGTGTCGGGGAGATTGTAAACCTTAATATTGACAACCTAGATTTTGCACGAAAGGAAATCCACATCTGGGGAGAGAAAACGTCACAGTGGCGCACCTGCTTTATGACCGAGCGCTGCAAACAGGCATTACAGCAGTATATCGGAAATCGCACGGAAGGAGCAGTATTTATCGGTTTGCGCGGCAGAGTACGGATGTGCAATAAGTCAATTGAGGACATGGTCAAAGAGATCGCACTTGCAGGCGGTTGTAAATTTCGTGCGACAGTGCACTCGTTCAGAAAAACATTTGCTTCGAGGGAATATAGGCGGACAAAAGATGTACTTTTTGTATCGAAAAGATTAGGACATTCGAGTACGGATGTGACAATTAAATATTATATCTGTGACGATGTCGAGTTGGATCGGATGCAGGCGAATTTGGCAGCATGATGATACATGTATTTATGTTGCAAAATGTAATAAAAATACGATTATAAGTATAATTTATATGCTATAATGTTGCATAATGCATAAACAACTTGCGCGAAAGGGGGAATGTGCATGATGAGTGAAAAAGAAACGTATGAGATCTGTAATGAGGTTGACAGCTTCATAGCCAGAGAATTAACAGAATCCATAATACACAAGGTGTCCTACGATATGCTTGAGGCTCATTATGGTATTCTCCCGATCAGCAGGCGGAGTTTTTACCGGAGACGCAGCATGGCACAGAGGTTAATGCGGCAGAGGATGTGTCATCTGGTAGAAGAAAAGAACGGACAGTATATGATTGTATGGGGAAGGGAGTAGAAATTTTTGAAAAAATGTTCATGCAGTGATATAATCTTTGTATGAGGGGGAATGCGAAAATGAAAAGATCAGATAGTAAACCAACTTATAAGGTTCGATTGCGCGGTGGTTTTTCAGACAGAAACAATATAAGTATTGAAAATAGAAATATGCAATATGAATCATTGGATGATAGAACGAGGGCAATGCTGATTAACATGACAAGCATTGTTTTGGACGATGTTGATTTCCAGAGAACACAGACATTTTACAAGTCAATAATAATTCAGGTATTTGCGTTTGAATTTGATTGTTCACAAATCTGTGATGAGGAAAATGTTAAGGAAATAATATATCAAACTATTCGTGAAAATACATATGATGAGGTTTTTTCACTTATTGAATTTATAGTTCAGAAAATGAAACAAATGAATCCCTGGAAGAAAGATGAATATGCTGAGGACTATAACACTATATTTAAAAATGAGTACGTTGGATATCGTTTTGTAAATGAAATTATTGTTCCAATCACAGATGAGAATGAAATTGAAGCAATAAATAAGGCTGCAGATAGTCCATATAGTATTGTTAATACACACATATCTAAAGCGGTTGGTTTTTTGTCTAATAGAGAAAAGCCGGATTATGAAAACTCAATTAAAGAAAGCATAAGTGCTGTTGAAGCTATTTGTAAAATACTTACGGGAGTAAATGGGAAAGAAGCTACACTAGGTAATATGCTAAAGAAAATTGAAGATAGCGGAGTGGTAATTCACAAAGCTTTAAAATCTGCATTCAATATTCTTTACGGATATACGAGCGATGCGAATGGTATCCGCCATGCAGGAGATATAGGTGGTCCATCATCAACATTCGATGAGGCAAAGTTTATGTTAGTATCGTGCAGTGCATTTATAAATTATTTGATAGGAGTATCTGCAAAATAAAAAAATATGATTCCATTAATACCAACCACCAATTACGATGGTTGGTATTTTTTGCCCAAAAGTTGGCACAAACAATATGTAAGTACGTGATAAAATTTTATTAAAAGAAATACTAGGGGGAAAAATAAAGTGAACAATAACGATTTGAAAAAGGCGTACTTACAATCATATATTCCATCCATAAATGCAGCCAAACGTATAGAGGAAGAAATAGAACAATTGCGACTGGATAAAATGATGCCGTCTATTATTATGGATGATATGCCACATGCACATAATAAAACGGATCTGTCTGATTATATGGCAAAGTTGGACGAACTGATAAATAAGCTAATAGCTGCCAGATATAAGCGTATTGATCTATATGCAGAAATATTTGCGGATATCGAAAAGATGGAAAATGAGACAGAAAAAGAGGTATTAACATATCGGTATCTTCGACGGTACAGTTGGGAAAAGATTTGTGTGCATATGGGGTATCAGTGGGCACAAATTCACCGGATTCATGCTAATGCATTAAAAAACTTCAATCCAACAGGAGTATACTACCAACTGATGATAAAAAATGCAGAAGTTGATAAAGATGATACACAATGATACATATGTTCGTGATAATATATAAGATGAAAAGAGCGCAAGTAGAAAAGAATCTGCTTACGCTTTTTTTATGGGCGTCGGATGGGCGCCCTATTCCCCCCTAAGTTATTTGAGGGATACTGATAAAAGAAATGGTGGTGATGGTCCTTGCCAAAGGCAAAAGATGCGAGAGCGGACAAAGCCTTTGAAATGTATAAGCAAGGGCTTAAGCTAATAGATATTGCAAATCAACTAGGAGTAGCAGAGGGAACGGTACGAAGTTGGAAAAACCGGTACAAATGGAATGGCGAAACGAATGCAACGTTGCAAAAAAATAAACGCAACGTTGCGAAAGAAAATAAACAAACAAAGAAAGTAAAAAAAGAGTCTGTTGCAGATGAAGTAGAAGCGGTGATACAAAACGCTGATTTGACTGATAAGCAACAGCTTTTTTGCATTTATTATATTCGTTGCTTTAATGCCACCAAGGCATATCAGAAAGCGTATGATGTTGATTATGCGACTGCCGTGGTAAATGGTCCTAGACTGCTCGGAAATGCTAGGATAAAAGATGAAATTTTCAGGTTGAAACAAGAACGTCTCAACAGGGAGTTCCTGAGTGAGTCAGACATCTTCCAGAAGTATATGGACATTGCTTTTGCCGATGTGACTGATTTTGTGGAGTTTGGAAATGAGGATGTAGATGTGATCCTGGACACTGGAGAACGAAAGACTATCACAGTAAGCCATGTCAATATCAAGAATGATGCGGATGTGGACGGAACGATTATTTCAGAAGTGTCCAAAGGCAAGGACGGCGTAAAGGTAAAACTTGCTGACCGGATGAAAGCTTTGCAGTGGCTTTCGGATCACATGGATCTTGCCACTGAGAAGCAGAAAGCAGAGATTGCATTACTGAAAGCCAAAGTTCAGACAGATGACGGCGATGAGGTTGCAGATGATGGATTCCTTGAAGCTTTGAATGGTACTGCCGCGGAGGACTGGGGTGATGAAGAGAATCAGTAAGATTAAGCGGGTTTTCAAGTTCAAGCCATTTTCCAAGAAGCAGCGCAAGGTATTGAACTGGTGGTGTGAAGATTCTCCGGTTAAAGATAAGGATGGTATTATCGCAGATGGTGCTATTCGATCTGGCAAGACGGTGAGTATGTCGCTATCGTTTGTTATGTGGGCGATGAGTACATTTGACGGCGAAAATTTTGGTATGTGCGGCAAGACAATCGGTTCTTTCCGCAGAAATGTATTATTTTGGCTTAAGCTGATGCTGCGAAGTCGCGGTTATACGGTGGCAGATCACAGGGCTGACAATTTGGTAATCATCACAAAAGGAGATGTGACCAATTATTTCTATATATTTGGCGGCAAAGACGAACGATCACAGGATCTCATTCAGGGTATTACCTTGGCTGGGGTCTTTTTTGATGAAGTTGCGTTGATGCCGGAAAGCTTCGTGAACCAGGCAACCGGACGATGTTCTGTTGATGGTTCGAAGTATTGGTTCAACTGCAACCCGGATGGACCGTATCATTGGTTCAAGACCGGATGGATTGATAAGAGAGAAGAAAAGCATCTGTTGTATCTGCATTTCACGATGGATGATAACTTGAGTCTGTCGGAGAAAATCAAGGAACGATACCGTGGCATGTACACAGGTGTGTTCTACCGCCGGTACATCCTTGGACTATGGGCGATGGCAGAGGGCATTATTTACGATATGTTCGACACTGCCAAGCATGTGATTTCCAGCACGGCTGATCTGGTCAATGCAAATTATTATGTGTCCTGTGACTATGGTACACAGAATGCAACAGTATTCCTGTTGTGGTGCAAAGAACGTTCTGGGCGGTGGGTGTGCTGCCGCGAGTATTATTATTCCGGCCGAGATGAGGAAAGGCAGAAAACGGATAGTGAGTATGCGGATGATCTGGAGCGGTGGCTTGGTGATATAAAGCCGGTGAAGATCATTATAGATCCATCGGCAGCGTCCTTCATTGCAGAGTTGAAAAAACGAGGCTATGCGATCAAGAAAGCAAAAAATGACGTACTGGACGGTATCCGATTTGTGGCATCGTTGCTGAATCAGGGGAAAATCGCCATCAGTGACCAGTGTCCGAATACGATCAAAGAGTTTGGGTCGTATATCTGGGATCAGAAAGCATCTGAGCGTGGCGAGGATAAACCGGTAAAGCAGCACGATCATGCGATGGATGCTCTTCGGTATTTCTGTTATACGATTATTCGCAAGCCGGGCGGTATCAGCATTTTGAAATAGAGGTGAGAACATGGAACTTGAGGTTATGAAAAAACTCATAAGAAAATATGAACCGGGACATACAAAGTTTTCCTTTAATGCTATGCAGGCAGAGCGGTATTACCGGAATGAAACGGATATTTTAATTAATAAAATTAGTGATGAGAGAAAAGAGGATGCAGATAATCCGTTGCGTAATGCGGATAACCGGATTCCGAGGAACTTCCACGGACTTATTGTCAATCAAAAGGCTGCATATATGTTTACAGCACCGCCACTTTTTGATATTGGGAATGAGCATGGAAATGAAGTCGTGACAGAAGTACTCGGTGATGAATACCGGAAAAACTGCATGGAGTTGTGCGTAAATGCTTCCAATGCATCGGTGGGATGGATTCATTACTGGGAGGATGAAGATGAGACATTCCAGTGGGCGGTAGTCGACAGCAAGCAGATTATTCCGATTGAATCACACGATTTGAAAAAGAAACTGCTCGGTGTTCTTCGTGTGTATGATGAAATCGACGAGGAAACAGGAGATACCTATACAATTTATGAATACTGGGATAAGGAAAGTTGTTGGACGTTCCGGCGGAAGTGTGGCGACACTTTAGAAGATGGGCTGTTCTACTACAACACTTTCATGGTGCCGGATACCGGAGATTTTGTCGCAGAATATCGGCATGAATTCGGAGAGGTGCCTTTTATTCCATTCCCGAACAACAACACGAATACAAACGATCTGAAAAATATAAAACCGCTGATAGACGTTTACGACAAGGTCTACAGCGGTTTTATTAATGATTTGGATGATATACAGGAATTGATATTTGTACTGTCTGGGTATGGCGGAACTGATCTCGACACGTTTTTATCAGACTTGAAAAAATACAAAACTATCAAGGTTGATGGAGATGATGGAAGTAATCCGGGAGTGAGCACGCTCAACATTGAAATACCGATTGAAGCACGTAACAGCGTGTTGGAAGCCACCAGAAAGGCTATTTTTGAACAAGGGCAGGGATTTGATCCACAGCCGGAGAATTTTGGGAATCAGAGTGGAGAAGCTCTTAAATTCATGTATTCATTGCTGGAGATGAAAGCTGGGTTGACGGAAACGGAGTTTCAGCTTGGGTTTGCACGTCTGGTAAGAGCGATATGCCGACATGAAGGGATTGATTGTAAGAAAATCATTCAGACATGGTCCCGCACTTGTGTAAAGAATGACGCGGAACAGGCACAGATTTGCAAGGATTCGGTCGGAATTGTAAGTAAAAAGACAATCCTTAAAAATCATCCACTTGTTGAGGATGCGGACGCAGAATTAAAACAGTTAGAAAAAGAAGCGCAGGAAGCACAAGAGAAAGCAGATGCTTATATTGGAGCTTTTGATTCAAAAGGTAAGGAGAAAATAAATGAAGCAAACAGTGATGATTCTGGGGACGGAATATCAAATAGAAATACATAAATGGTCAGAAGATAAAGAATTAAGCCAAAATTCGTGGGCTGGTTACTGTTGTAGCGAAATCCCACTGATCGTTATAGCAGATTTAGATGATGAAGAGCATTTTTGGTTTCACAATGACGAAGAAAAAGATGCGTATTTTAAGAGTTGTTTGCGCCATGAAATTATTCATGCATTTTTGAATGAAAGTGGATTGAAAGATAATTTTGAGCATACTTCGCACGCAGTGCATGAAGAAACGATGGTTGATTGGATAGCAATTCAGTTTCCGAAGATTGCAACAGTATATAAAGAGTTGGGAATTTTATGAAATGAGGTGATTGCATGGAAAAGCGGACAAGTGAATATTGGCAGGAACGTTTCCAGCAGTTGGAAGAAGCGCAGCATGACACATCCGTTCAGACCATGCAGAGTATCGAGCAGGAGTTCCGGCGTACGGAACAAGTATTAGACGGAAAAATTAATGCTTGGTATCAGAGATTTGCATCCAATAACAAAATTTCAATGATAGAGGCAAGGAGATTGCTCAACAGCGATGAGCTGGAAGAGTTTAAGTGGGATGTACAGGATTATATTAAATATGGAGAAGAAAACGGTATCAATCAGCAGTGGATGAAAGAGCTTGAGAATGCTTCGGCAAAGGTACATATCAGTCGATTGGAGGCACTTAAGTTACAGACACAGCAGGAACTTGAAAAATTGTACGGAAATTATCATGATTCCATAGATGAGCATATTACAAATCTTTATACATCTGGATATTATCACACAGCCTTTGAAGTACAGCGAGGTATGGGTGTTGGCTGGCAGATGCAGAATTTTAATTCAGAGAAAGTCAGTGATATTATACATAAACCGTGGGCTGTTGATGGACGTAACTTTTCAGATCGTGTTTGGACGGACAAAACAAGACTAATTAACAGTATGCATGATTCTTTAACTCGAATGTGTATTACAGGGGAATCACCGGATAGAGCTATACAGGAAATATCCAAGAACATGAAAGTGAGCAGGTCACAGGCTGCGAGGATTGTCCAGACGGAATCGGCGGCTTTTTCTGCCAAGGCACAGGAATCATGTTTTTCTGATCTTGGTGTGGAAGAGTTTCAAGTGGTTGAGACCTTAGATAGCAATACGTGCGATACATGTGGAGAGATGGATGGAAAACATTTTCAAATGAAAGATTATAAGATTGGTGTTACCGTACCGCCATTTCATCCGAATTGCCGTGGCTGTACATGCCCTTATTTTGATGATGAATTTGACAGTGTGGGCGAACGTGCTGCCCGTGGCGAGGATGGAAAGACCTACTATGTGCCGGCAGATACGACGTTTGAGGAGTGGAAAAAATCGTTTGTTAATGGTGATGCGGACTTTGTGTCAAACAGTTTCCAACCACGATATGGAGCGGAAAAGGAGTGGAAACATGTAAAATTTAAGACCAAAACAGAAAACATACAAGAATATACTGACAAAAAACGGGAGCAGAATTTCTTTGGGATTCCAGTTGATAAAACTGCATCTTGGATAGGGAAAGATAATAAAATTGGTAAAGTAGAGGATTTACAGGAATATTTTGTAAATGGTGAAGCTTTCAAAGTTGATGGAAAGAGAGTGCTGTTGGATTATTCGGAACATGAAAAAGAAATTGCAAATATTATTGCAAAAGGAACTGGGAAAGATATAAAGATGGTTCCAAGGATAACGTTCCCTCAAAATATACAGACACCGGATTACCTGATAGATGGAATAAAATTTGATTTGAAAACTCCCCTTGGAAATGGAAAAAATACGTTGTATGGGATGGTAAAATCGAAAAAGAAACAAGCAAATAATTTTGTTATATGTGCTGACAAAACTGCACTAAGCATGGATGAGATAGAGCAACAGATACAAGGAATTTATAGCTCAAGAAATACGGCATTTGTTGATATAATTATTTTGGTAAAGAATCAGGAGATTGTGAAAATCTATAAAAGAAATAAATAAGAGCCATTTTCGCTCCCGGCAACTCTGTATAACACAGAGGCAAAGGGGGGAACAAAATGACTCTTATTAAGATATCTTATGTATATATTACAACAATATCCGTAAAAAAGCAATAAAAACCAGTAATAACAGGGCAACCGGAAATCTATGAACCGAACAGCGCAGAGGTGACGCTAAGTAAGTTCCTCCGGCAGTCCTGTTTTTATATTGTCTTTTATCCGCAGACATTAAAGAACGGCATTACTCATCTGGAGAATAAACAGAGAATCCCAATACCCGGAGAGCGGGAATAAAAATCTATGGAGGATAAAAAAATGGAATGGTTAAAGGCAATTTTAGAAAAGGCAGAGATTAAAGATGGAAAACTTGATGTGGATGCAGTCATGAATGCGGCACAGAAAGAGTTCCCAAAACATGCAGTACCAAAAGATGATTTTAATAACAAAGTCAAAGAGTTGGAAACTGCAAATGACACGATCACAGAGCTTAAAAAATCCAATGGAGATAATGCAGATTTGCAGAAAAAAATTGGAGAATATGAAACAGAGATTAAAGACCTTAAAGATTCAGCAGAGAAAACAGCAAAGACATACGCCTTAAAAGAATCTCTTGCAAAGCAGGGAGTTCTGGATCCAGACTATCTGATTTATAAGGCAGGTGGGCTGGATAAGTTCAACTTCGATAAAGAAGGGAAGCCTGTTGGCGTAGAGGATGCTGTGAAACCATATAAAGAGGATGCGGCAATGGTACATTTGTTTAAACAGGAACAGCAGAAACCACCGTATAATCCGAAAAATGGTGGCGCAGGTGGTACAACAAATCCATTCGCAAAGGAAACATTTAATCTGACTGAGCAGGGACGTATTTTAAAAGAAAATCCAGCACAGGCAAAAGAGCTTGCCGCTGCGGCTGGAGTAACGATTTAAGAAAGAGAGGATAAATATTTATGGCAATTACAAAAATTTCAGACGTTATTGTACCGGAACTTTTTAACCCGTATGTAATGAACAGAACAATGGAGTTATCAGAGTTTTTCAAGAGTGGGATTGTGGTAAACAGTCCAGAATTTGATGTGTTGGCAAGCGAAGCGGCAAGAACACATAATATGCCGTTTTTTGAGGATTTACAGGGGGAATCCGAAGCGATTCTTGAAGATGTCAAGATGACTGCTAAGAAAATTGGTTCCAATGAGGATGTATCAACTACCATTTTCCGCCAGAATATGTGGGGAGCAACGAATCTTTCCGCTGCTTTGGCAGGTGCTGATCCAATGAAAGCGATTGGTGATCTGGTTGCGTCTTATTGGGCACGTGATATGCAGAAAGAGCTGATTGCGATTCTTACTGGAGTATTCGGTACAACTACAGCAGGATCGGAAGGAACACCGGCGGCAGAGACCAGAATGAAAGATCATATTCTTGATCTTACTGCAGGTAAGACAGAAGCAGCAAAGCAGATCAGTGCGTCAGCATTTATTGATGCATGTCAGTTGCTTGGTGATGCACAGTCACAGTTATCTGGCGTCGCAATGCATTCAGCAACAAAGTCTTATCTGAAGAAACTGAATCTCATTGAGACAGAGCGTGATTCTACGGATGTAGAGTTTGATACCTATCAGGGTAGACGTGTAACTGTAGATGACGGATGCCCAGTAGGTGCCGGAGGTGTGTACACTACATATCTTTTTGGAAATGGCGCAGTAGCATATGGTAATGGTTCTCCTGTTGGGTTTGTGGCTACCGAGACGGATCGTGATAAACAGACCGGTGCTGGTATTGATTATCTCATTAACCGTAAAGCATTTATTTTACATCCAAGAGGAATTGCATACACTGGAGCAAAACGTGATCATGTGGAAACACCACTTCGTACAGAACTTGCAATGGCAGAGAACTGGAAACCTGTATATGAGTCAAAACAGCTTAGAATTGTTGCTATTAAACACAAAATCGGGTAGGTGATGATCATGGAAGGAAGTAGCAAGCTGACAGCCGAAAGGCTGTTAGCACTTCTTGGATTAAATGCCGATGAGCAGAGCATAGAAATATGTGTAGAGTTTGCATTGGATAACGCAAAAGAAATTGTGAAAAATTACTGTCACATTGATGAAATACCAGCAGAATTAGAAACAACAGTTTTGCGCATGGCAATGGATATTTACAGAAATGAAAAGCCTGGAGAATTAGAGACACCACAAAGAGTTTCTTCGGTTCAAATCGGTGATACTTCTACATCATTTGGCACTGTATCTGCATCATTTACAGATAGTCTCATGAAAAACTACAAATCATCTTTAAACCGATACAGGAAGGTAGTGTTCACATGAACATGGTAAGAAAAATCATTGAAAGCACATATGATGGAAGATGCACCGTTACGCAACGTGCAGAATGTGAGAAGCCTAATGGATCGACAGGATTTACTAATGCTGTGATTTTAGAGAATGAGCCTTGCAGACTTTCTTTTAATAGTAAGGAATCTGCCAAGGAAGGAGATAGAGCTTCAATCCAAACACAAACTGTAAAGCTGTTTTTAAAACCGGAGAAAATCATAGAACCAGGTTCAAAGATAACGGTAACGCAGAATGGTGTCACAACGGATTATGCAAGCTCCGGTAAGCCGGCGGTATATGAAACACATCAGGAAGTTATTCTCGAATTGAAGGAAAAGTGGTCATAATGAGCGTAAAGTATAAAGAATTACAGGATTTCACAAGAAAAATCGAGGATCTGAATAAACAGCAGAAAGATGAATTTATGAAGGCCTGCTGTAAAGAATTGGCTGCCAGATTATTAGCAAAAGTAATAAAGCGTACACCTGTTGGACATTACGAAAATAAAGTTGGCGGTACGCTGCGGCGTGGGTGGACAGCAGAAAAAACGGGTGATTCAAAGCGGGATACAACTCAGGCAATGTATGATAATTTATTTGGATCAGACCAAATAATATCTCAAGAAAATATGAGTGTTCGTAAAGAGGGAAACACATATATTATTGATGTTACAAATGCTGTTGAATATGCTGTGTACGTTGAATATGGACATAGAACAAGAGACCATAAAGGATGGGTTCCGGGAAAGTATATGCTGACAATTTCTGAAAATGAGTTGCGAACTGTTACACCACAGATTTTAGAGCAAAAATTACATAAATTTCTGGAGGATGCGATGAAATGATACAGAAAGTAATTGATGGTATTATTGTAGCAATCAGGACAGAATATGATTCAGCACATTTTAAAGTGTATACAGAATTGGTAGAGCAGGGATTAAGAAATCCGTGTTTTTCTGTTATGTGTCTGAATCCAAGTGTGGAAGTGACTGGAAAAGTTCGCTCAAGACGATATTATCCGTTTGTGATTGACTATTTTCCTAAATCAGATGATGAGCCTGTGGATGAATGTAATACCGTCTATGAGACTTTAATTGAATGCCTCGGTGATATTATTGTAGAGGATAAGATTATACATGGCAGTAATGTAAGTGGAAATGTAGTGGATGGAGTTTTACATTTTCAGATTACATATGATCTCTTTTTGCTCAAAAAAGAGGAATTAGAAAGCATGATGCAGTTTGAGGAAAGCACAAAAGTGATGTAAAGGAGGATAACATGGCAGAAACAAAAAAAGAACCAGAAAAGATTTTATTCTCAAAGGAACAGATTGTAAGTTCCATGAGATATAAAAAGTACAGAGATTTTTTGGTTGGAAATCTGGACAATGATAAAAATTATTCAACAGAAGAAATTGATAAGATGATTGATTCGTTTTATGGAAAGGGTAAGAGTGGAAAATAATGGCATTAGGTGGAGGAACATATTTAACACAGAATAAAGTACTTCCGGGGGCTTATTTTCAGTTCATTTCAAAAGCAATTGCATCAGCAACGTTATCAGACAGAGGCGTAGCTGCAATGGCGTTGGAACTGGACTGGGGTGCTGATGATAAGGTGATTGGTGTCACAGCTTCGGATTTCATGAAGGATAGTAAAAAAATATTTGGATTCGACTATGATGCAGCAGAAATGTTGTCATTAAGAGAACTTTTCAAACATGCGTCCAAAGTATATGTATATAAAGTTACTTCTGGGGGAGTAAAAGCTTCAAATACATTTGCGGAAGCAAAATATACAGGCAAAAAGGGAAATGACCTTAAGGTTGTTATTCAGACAAATGTGGATGATGGTGAAAAATTCGATGTGTTACTGTATCTTGGAACTGAAAAAATGGACAGCCAGACAGTTTCAAAAGCATCAGAGCTTATTGACAATGATTTTGTTGTGTGGAAAAAATCCGCTGAATTGTCTGTTACGGCAGCAACGGCATTAAGCGGTGGAACAAACGGTACTGCATCGACATCAAATCATCAGGCATTTTTGGATAAAATCAGTTCTTATCCAGATGTGAATGCAATTGGATATGCTGGATCTGAAAGTGCAGTAAAAGGACTGTATGCCGCTTTTGCAGACAGATTGAGAAATGATGTAGGCATTCGATTACAGGTGGTTATGCACGATTATAGTTCGGCAGATTCGATTTCATGTGTAAATGTGAAAAACAGTGCAGAACTTGTGTATTGGGCTACAGGTGTTATTGCCGGTACTGCTGTAAATAAGTCTGCAACGAATATGAAATATGATGGCGAATTAAGCATTAACACTGAATTTACCCAGGATGAACTTACAGAAGCTCTGGAAAAAGGCGAATGGGTGTTACATCAGGTAGGTACAGAGGTTCATGTTCTTGAGGATATTAATTCTTTTACCAGCATTACAGACGAAATGGGCGATATTTTCAAGGATAATCAGACAATCCGTGTCATCGACACAAGAGCAGATTCCATTGCTTCAATTTTTGCTTCCAAATATCTTGGCAAGGTTCCGAATGACAAATCGGGAAGAGTGAGTTTGTGGTCGGATATTGTGAAAATTGATCAGCAGTTAAGTGATATCAATGCAATCGAAGATTTTGACCCAGAAGATATTACTGTAGAACAGGGCGATACAAAGAAATCAGTACTTATTAACAGCGCAATTACCATTATTAATACAATGGAAAAATTGTACATGAAATCAATGATTGAGTAACAGGAGGAAGATGGGCATGTCGAAACAGTTTATGAATACGCAGGATGCACCAAGCGCAAAACAGGCAGAGTTTTTTTGCACAATTAATGGAAGACGTTATTCTATGCTTAATGCAAAAAAATTTGAAGCAAAAGCAAATGTCAAAAATGCCGATGTAACAAGATTAGGTGCATTGATTGATGGTAAAAAAGCGGTCGGACTTACCATTAAATTCTCAATGACAGTTTATAAATGCAGCGAAATGTTTGATAAATTGATCGAGGAATTTAAGAATACAGGTTTATTGCCAACTTTTGAATGTCAGGTGACGAGTAGCGATTCAGCAACATGTATGGGACGGAGCACGAAGGTATATAAGCAGTGTGTAATTGAGGGAGATGTTCTCTTATCAATGTTTGATGCAGACGGTGAATTTGTCGAGCAGACCATTGAAGGATATGCAATGGATTTTGATTCACCAGAAAGATATACAGATCCAGAATATATGTAAAGAGTTAAGGCAGACAATTAGCAGATTATGCAGTGTCTGCCTTTATATTTTAAGAAAGAGGTAAGTGATATGGGAAATTTAGCATATTTTTTGAAAAAGAATAAAAAGGAAAAGAAAAATGCATTTTTTGCTGCAACAAAATCATTATGCGATGAAAATGGAGAACCATTAAAATGGGAAATTAAAGCTTTATCAACGAAAGAAACAGAAGCCATCAGAGAGAAATGTACGATTGATGTTCCAGTCACCGGAAAACCGGGTATTATGCGTCCAAAAGTAAATTCTTCTAAATATGTAGCAGAATTACTCGTTTCAGCTGTAGTATACCCAGATCTTTATAATGCAGAATTACAGGATTCCTATGGAGTTAAAACTGCATCAGATCTTTTGAAAGAAATGGTAGATGATCCGGCAGAGTATAACAATTTTGTTGAATTTGTTCAGGAATACAACGGATTGGATGAAACCATGAATGATAAGGTGGAAGAGGCAAAAAACTAATAGAAAGCGGCGATAGTGAAGCAAACTATGCATATTATGCATTGCATAAGCTTCATATATTGCCGTCCAGATTAATGGAATTGGATGAGAATGAGCGTGCTTTTATTTATGCGGCAATTGATTTGAGGATTGAAGCTGAAAAAAGGCAGGAAGAAAAAATGAAGCATAGCTCAAAATAACAAGAGCATAAAATTATATTTATGCTCATGAAAGGTTGGTGGATTTATGGCGATAGGAACAGCGATTGAAATAACTGATAAGATGACAGGACCATTAAATCGTATCACAGCCGCTTTATACAGCACAACGGATGCGCTGCATGATGCAGATCAGGCAACAAATTCTGCATTTAATTCTGCTGGTATTCAGGCAATCACGCAGGAATTGTATGGATATGAAAGAAAGATTCAGGATATACAGGATGAGTTAGATAGATCAAATAATAAGATACAGGAAATGCAGGAACAGACAGAAAAAGCAAGAAGTTCTGCTGGCGGATTGGAAAATGCATTTAGAAAAGTTGCAGGTATACTCGCAACTGTAGCAACAGTACAGACATTAAAAAATGTTCTTGATACATCAGACGAACTGACAGCAACAACGGCACGTCTTGAAATGATGAATAATGGTTTCGAATCTGTAGGAGGAAATTTAAAAAGTACGTCAGATTTATTTAATCTAGTGTATGCGTCTGCACAGGATGCCAGAGGTTCATTTGCAGATATGTCAGCAGTCGTTGCAAAATTCGGAAATAATGCGAAGGATGCTTTTAGCAGTTCGGCAGAGGTCGTTGATTTTGCAAATCTTGTACAAAAAGAGATGGTAATTGCCGGCGCATCCACGACAGAAGCTTCAAATGCAATGTTGCAGTTATCACAGGCATTAGGCTCTGGCGTCCTTCGTGGTGATGAGCTTAATAGTATCTTTGAACAGGCTCCAAACCTTATACAGGAGATTGCAGATTATCTTGAAGTTCCAATCGGAGAAATTCGGCAGATGGCGTCGGAGGGACAGATTTCGGCTGATATTGTAAAACAGGCAATCTTTTCTGCTTCTGATGAGATCAACGACAAGTTTAATAATATGCCTATGACATGGTCGCAGATTTGGACATCTATGCAAAATACAGCGTTAATGAAATTCCAACCGGTGTTACAGAGAATCAATGAGATTGCGAACAGTGAGGAATTTAAACAATTTACGCAGACTGCAATTAATGATATGGCTGTACTTGCAAATGTATCATTGAGTGTGGTTAATACGCTGATTCAGGGAGCCGCTTTCGTATCTGATAACTGGTCCATTATCAGTCCAATTATTTATAGTGTGGCATTGGCACTGGCATTTTATAATGGTGTGCTTATAATGCATAATGCATATGAAGCAGTTTCCAACGGATTAAAATTGGTCGCTGCGATAAGAGCGGTTGCGCATGGGACAGCTACAGCAACAGAAGCGGCAGCTACAACCGGAGCATCTGCGGCACAGATTGCATTTAATGCTGCCTTATATGCTTGTCCACTTACATGGATTGTACTTGCCATAGTTGCAGTGATAGCAGTGATTTACATGGTTGTTGCAGCAATTAATAAGGCACAGGGTACAACTATCAGTGCGACAGGTGTTATATGTGGAGTTATCGCTACAGCCGGTGCTCTGATTGGAAATATTGTGATAGGATGGATAAACAAGATTATAACTACCGGAGTTGGTCTGTGGAATTTAATTGCAAATTTCGCAGCATCTCTTGGAATTGTTTTTGAGCATCCGATTATTGCTATTGAAACCATGTTTATGTCTCTTTTTAATTTTATATTGAGTGTTGTTGAAAGTGCTGCAAAATTACTAGATACGATCTTTGGGTCTAGTCTTGCTGATGCGGTGAGTGGCTTTCAGGATACAATACAGGCAAAAATCGATGCAAAAATCGAAGATGCTGGAGGAACAGCAGCAAATCAGTTGAATCCAGAAGACTACACGCTTGACCGTATAAATTATGGTGATGCGTATCAAAGTGGTTATGATTTTGGAAAAGGAATTGATGATAAAATATCTTCTGTTTTTTCCGGTGGATTATCTACAGACAGTTTTTCAGATTTACTTACTTCCGCTGGATATGACTCTACATCGGATGGAATGGCTTCAACATTGGGAGATATTTCGAAAGATACAAGCGCAATTGCAGATTCCGTAGATATCAGCAATGAAAATTTGGAATACATGAGAGACCTTGCAGAGCGGGAAGTCATCAATCGTTTTACAACAGCAAGTGTAAATGTAAATATGGGCGGCGTTACCAATACGGTAAGCCAGGATACAGATCTTGATGGAGTGATTTCATATTTGGCTAATGGAGTAACAGAAGCATTGCAGCAAGCAGCAGAGGGGGTGCATTCATAAAATGTCATATTATTTTTATTTAGGAAAAACATTGTTGCCGGTTGCACCATCGAAGCTCACTCTTAAAATTGGTGGACAGAATAAAACATATAACCTTATAAATGATGGTGAAATTAATGTTTTGAAATCTGCCAGTTTGACAGAAATTGAATTTGATGCGCTGTTACCGAATGTTCAATATGGTTTTGCAATTTACAAAAATGGCTATCAGTCAGCAGGTGTCTTTCTGAATGCTATAGAGACATTGAAAAAAAGTAAACAGCCATTTCAATTTATCGTTACACGAGCATTTCCTAACGGAAAGATGTTATTTGATACGAATATGAAAGTATCACTTGAAAATTATAACATTGTGGAAGAAAGCAAGAACGGTTTAGATGTTACTGTGTCGATAAAGCTTAAGCAGTATAAGGAATATGGAACGAAAACAGCTATTTTATCGATTACGCAGAGAAAGACAACGGCAAAGGTGAAAAATTCTCGTAATACATCAACAGCACCATCTAATGGTTTACCAACCACTTATACCGTCAAAAAGGGTGACTGCCTAAGTGTAATAGCAAAAAAGTTTTATGGAAGTGGATCAAAAACATATTATATGAAAATTGCAAATGCAAATGGAATCAGCAATCCTAATTTGATATATCCAAATCAAGTATTTACGATTCCGGTATAGGAGGGAAAATGTCAGCAGAATTATTAATCCAGAATGGAGATACTGTGTATTTTCCCGCCGTACTAGAGGATATTAAATGGGAAACTGAAAGGTATGGATCACCGGGAAAGTTAACTTTTAAATGTATGTATGACAGCAAATTAAATGTCACAGAGGGTAATCCAGTAAGATTGCGCTGGAATGGATTAAATGTGTTTTATGGCTTTATTTTTAAAATAGAAAAGGACAAGGAACAGGTGCTGTCGATTACTGCATATGATCAATTGCGGTATTTTAAAAATAAGGATACTTATGTGATTAATGGGAAAACAGCCGGTGAAGTTTTAGAGCTGATAGCTGCAGATTTTGAATTGCAGACTGGAAATGTGGAAGATACCGGTTATGTAATACCATCCCTTGTGGAAGACGGAAAATCTTTATTTGACATCATGCAGGATTGTCTGGATCAGACTTTAATGAATGTTGGTGAAATGTATGTTTTATATGATGATTTCGGCTCATTGTCACTGAAAAATATTGCAAATTTGGCAGTTAATATTTTGATTGATTCTGAAACAGGAGAAAATTATAAATATAGCTCATCCATTGATGATCAGACGTATAACAAAATAAAGCTTGTTTATGACAATAAGAACACCGGACAGAGAGATGTATATATTGCGCAGGATTCATCTAAAATGAATGAGTGGGGAATGCTGCAGTATTACGATAAGTTATCTGAGGGTGAAAATGGCAAAGAAAAAGTTGAATCTTTATTGCAATTGTATAACAGAAAATCAAAATCATTTCAGATTACGAATGCAATAGGAGATGTATCAGTCCGGGCAGGATGTTTATTACCTGTTATTCTGGATTTAGGAGTTGCAAAAGTTCAGTCTATGATGTTGGTGGAATCGTGTAAGCATGTTTTTAGAGAAAATGAGAATTTTATGAATTTGACATTAAGGGGTGGTGATTTTGTCTGAATTTGATGGATTGATCAAACAGATCAAGCAAGCAGCATTAGATGCAGTAAATTCCGCCGGACCAGCAGGATTTTATGAAGGAACAGTATTAAGCGTATCCCCATTAAAAGTTAAAGTAGACCAGAAGCTTATACTTGGGAAAGAACAACTTGTCTTAGCGCGTAATGTAACAAACCATGAGATGTCTGTTGATGTTGATTGGGAATATGAAAAGGGGACGAAAAAAATAGTAATCCATAATGCATTAAAAACAGGAGATAAAGTGATCCTTGCAAGAATCCAGGGCGGTCAAAGTTATATTATTTTGGATAAGGCGGTGTAAATATGATCCCAAGTGTTAATAATTTGTTGCTTACAGAAATAAATGAAGAGGATATGCCGAGTAAAAATTATCGAATGATCAGTGAAAGCGTTAGAGGTACGGTGGATACCATTGAAGCAATGAAGCAGGTGGTATATAAGATATTATGTACAGAACGATATGTCTACCCGATATACTCATGGAATTATGGTATAGAATTGGTGGATTTATTTGGCGAATCAGTAACATATGCATGTCCTGAAATAACCAGGCGAATCGAAGAAGCATTGTTGCAAGATGAAAGAATTAATTCGGTAGACCAATTTGAATTTGATACAAGTAAAAAACATGAGGTGGTGTGTACATTTTCAGTGCGCACCATTTTTGGTGATTTCAAGATGGAAAAAGAGGTGAGGATTTAATGTTCGAAGAGATGACATATGAAAAGATTATGGAACGTATGTTGTCTAGGGTGCCAGATACCCTAGATAAGCGTGAGGGAGCGATTATATTTGATGCACTTGCACCGGCAGCATTTGAAATGTCTATTATTTATACTGAATTAGAGACAGCTTTAGACCAGACATTTGCAGATACCTGTCAAGGAGTTTATCTGGATAAAAGATGCATGGAAAGAGGAATCACAAGACAGCCAGCAACGCATGCGATTGTTCAGGGAACTTTTAAACCGGCTGACTTGGATTTGTCTGGTTTGCGATTTAATTGTGGAGATTACAATTATACAGTTAAAGAACCGATTGGAAATGGTGTGTATGAGATGGTGTGTGAGACAGCAGGAAGCCTTCCCAATGGAATTTCTGGTCAGTTGATTCCAATTGACTATATTAACGGATTAGAAACAGCAGAGATCACAGCTATTTTAATTCCGGGAGAAAATGAAGAATCAGATGAAGATCTCAGATCGAGATACTTTGATACTCTTGTGAGCCAGGCATATGGAGGCAACATTACAGACTATAAGCAGAAAACAAACGCTATAGAAGGTGTTGGTGGGGTAAAAGTAACACCTGTCTGGAATGGCGGAGGAACTGTAAAGTTAACTATTATTGCATCAGATTATACAGTGCCTACAATCACATTGATAGGAAAAGTACAAAAAGAGATTGATTCGGTAGCTCCAATCGGACATATCGTAACGGTAGATGGCGCGACTAAAAAGGAGATACAGATAGAAACTAATATCGTATATCAGACAGGGTGGAGTTGGAAAACATCTGGAAATTATATTGAAAAAGCTATTGATGCTTATTTTCAGGAACTTGCAAAAAACTGGGCGTCGTCTGATCAGTTAATTGTACGAATCAGCCAAATTGAGACAAGAATCTTGGACTGTGCCGGAGTAATTGATATTTCAAATACAAAAATAAATGGAAATGCAGAGAATTTAATATTGGAATCCAATTCCATTCCTGTGAGAGGAAGTGTGACGGATGGAACGTAAGATAATAGATTATTTGCCACCATATTTGACGGTATATAAAGAAATAAAAGCAATTATGGAAGCCGAACAGCCAGAATTTGAAATAGTCTGGCCGCAAGCAGAAAATGTCTTGAATGATCAATTTGTATCAGATTCATCTACTATCGGTATAGAGCGTATGGAGAAAATTCTTGGAATTATTCCCAAAAAGACAGATACGCTGGATGAGAGAAAATTTAGAATTTTGGTTAAATTGAATGAACAGCTTCCATATACACTGCCGGTATTGGAACAGCAATTAAAAAGAATGTGCGGAGAGAATGGGTATCGCCTGATTCTAAGCGCAGATAAATATTTACTCAATGTTAAATTAGCTTTAGGCAATGAGAATAATTACCAGGATGTGTGTGATATGTTAAGACGTGTTGTGCCAGCTAATATGGTTATTTCGGTTAGTATGTTTAATACGCATGAAATTCTTTCACATTATACGCATGCGCAGTTGGCAGCATACACACAGAAACAAGTGAGAGAGGAAGTGTTGACGAATGTCTAGTAAAACAACAAATTTGAATTTAACAAAGCCGTCAGAGGATGAATTTTATGATATTAATGTGCAGAATGAAAACATGGACATTATTGATCGTGAGATTAATGGATTAAAGCAGCCGGCTTATGAAGTGCCTACAGCCATGTCAGATCTGCATAGTGGAGAAATGATTACTGTAGCGTTTGGAAAGATTGCAAAGGCGGTCAGTACATTAATAAGTCATACAACATCTAAAGCTACCAATTCCGTTTTGGGACATGTAAAATTATCAGACAGCACATCAAGTACAAGTGCATCAACTGCTGGAGTGGCGGCAACGCCAAAAGCTGTGAAAGCTGCTTATGATTTGGCAAATAGTAATACTGAAAAATTAGGAACCACTGATATATCTGGTATCGGGGACGGTACCGTGACCGGAGCGATAGTCAATAATAAAGAAGCGATAGAGGATGTCTCCCAGAGTTTAACTGAGATAACCACACACACTGTAAGTGTTACAGATTCATTCTTATCATACATTGAAATTATTAGACAACGTTGCTATTTAAAAAATAACACATTATATCTCAACCTTTGGCTCAATATTAAAAATAAGGCAGCAATTAAAACAAATGATGCTATAATATGGCTTAATTTACATGCAAATAATATAGATTTAAAAGCGGATGGTGTTAATGGTGGTAGAGCCTTTTTTATAATTGATGATAATTGTATAAAATTAAATGTTTTTTCCGGAGAATCCGATGATACTTATTTATTAATTTGTCCTGTAACAGTAAAAAACTTATAAATAATTAATTGATTGGGCACGTTCTAATGGGTTCAATCAATAACATACTATCATTTTCAGCCAGAGTACCACGCCTATAACTCTGCATGAATGGACTTTTACGTGAAATTACTGCTGGCTGCAAATGATATGCTAAAATGTCCATAATCAAAAGTTCCTTTCGAAGAACTTAAGTGAACCATACCATTTGAACTAATAAATAGCTCTCCATTTTGATTGTCAAATGAGTTTCTTGCGTACACATTAATGGATGGTCTGTATGAAGCCGGTAGCGTACCGATTGTTATGCCTGATTGTGGAATTGTTTTATTTCCAAAACTAACAGTAACAGTTACTATGTTTCCATTTTTGTAATAACCACATCCATAAGTATGATTAAGTTCATAGACGCCACTTGTTGCAAGTACCTTACCTAAACTCTGGTTCGAGGGATGCAACATGGTAAAATAGAAAGAGCCGGATAATTCCGGCTCGTATAACACGATGGGAGGAGAAAAGTCATCTGGGAAGGTATTTTTTAAATCAATTTCGTAGATGACTCTCTCAAAAAAATTATAAGGTAATAATTTGCAAATGTAAATTCAGATAATCAGTACATTTTCTTAAAATCACAGAATTGCGATTTAAAATATTTGATTTATATGAATTGTGGTGTATAATAATAGCAACAAAATAAAGCAGTGCCGCAGCGCCGAATGATTAGTCTATCAGATTAATTGCCCGGCGCTTTTTGCGTTGCAAAATGGCACAAATACAAGGCTTGGCGGATTTATAATGGTTTTATAAAGAAAGAGGGAGGTTGGTCATTTGGAATCGATTATATCTGCTTTAGTGGCAGGAGGACTGACTTTAATTGGAACAGTGCTTACAGTCAGTTCGGGGCAGAAAAAAACAGAGCAGAAGCTTCAGACCGCGCAGGCGGTCACAGACTGCAAAATTGACGAGTTAACGCGCGAGGTGCGCCTGCATAATAATTTTGCACAGCGCGTCCCGGTCATGGAGGAGCAAATTAAGGGAATTAATCACAGAATTGCAGATTTGGAAGGAGAAAAATAATATGTTGAAAAATTCGGTATTTAAACCATCAGTAAGCACACAGAAATGGGCGAAAGCCGCAGGAATCAGATCAATTAAGACGATGGCGCAGACAGCGGTAGCAGTAATCGGTACAGGGGCAGTGATTTCAGCAGTGGATTGGAAGATGGTAGTATCATCCGCAATTGTAGCCGGTATCGTATCATGGCTTACATCTTTGGCAGGAATTCCAGAAGTAGAGGAGGAGTAATTTTTATGGCAAATAGAAAAATTGGACAGGCAGGTCTTAATCTGATCAAGCAGTATGAGGGATGTCGGTTATCTGCTTATCAGTGTGCTGCCGGAGTATGGACCATCGGTTATGGACATACCGCCGGAGTAAAAAAAGGTATGACAATCACGCAGGCACAGGCAGACGCATATTTAAAGCAGGATATTACAAAGTTTGAGGGATACGTTAATAGTCCTGCGTATGTGCCAATCACTGCAAATCTCAACCAGAATCAGTTTGATGCTTTGGTGTCGTTTGCATTTAATTGTGGAGCTGGCAACCTTAAAAAGCTTTGTGCAGGTAGAGACGCATCACAGATTGCTGTAGCAATGGCGCAGTACTGTAAAGCAAATGGTAAAGTGCTTGCAGGACTTAAAAGACGCAGATCGGCAGAGCAGGCTTTATTTAATAAAGCAGTGGCAGCAGCAAATACATCAAAATCAGAAAGCGAGGATTACAATATGACTACGATCAGAAAAGGTAGTAAAGGAAATGTGGTTAAGGTATGGCAGATCATCATTGGTGCGACAGCAGATGGCAATTTCGGCAGAGGTACGGAAGCATCGACCAAGACATGGCAGAGGAGCCACGGATTGACAGCAGATGGAATCGTTGGAAAGAACACATGGAAAGTTGGTCTTGAATCATTATAAAACCATAGCCGGTAGAGTTTATCTGCCGGCTATTTTCGTGTCCGTATTTATTATTTTTAATTGGTAAATCTTTTTATGTATTAGTAACAAAATAGTAACAATTTTTCTCAAACACCAGTAAAATCAGCATATTGTAAAAGGAAAAATTTAATATATTTTTAAAATTAATCATATGGTAATATTTATTTTTTTCATCTATAATAACAACAGTCTGTGCATATAATAAAAAAAGAAAACAGGCAGTTATTTTTTGTGAAAAACAGGTAGAGTTTTTGCAGAAAAGCACGTTGATCGTGCAGCACAAGCAGGAGAATGAGAGAAAGAATTACGTATGGTATTTAGCAGTTTTGAATTTTTGTTCCGGTTTCTGCCGGCTTTTTTAATCATATATTTTATCACACCGAAGAAGTTCCGCAATGCAGTACTCTTTTTGGGGAGCATTGCCTTCTACACCTATGGAGAGGCGCAGTATGTCCTGTTGCTGTTAGCGTCAGTCACGGTGAACTATGTGATCGCACGCAGCATGTATAAGACACCGGAGGACGGAAGAGGCAGAAGACAGGCAGTACTGCTTGTTCTGGCACTTTGCTACGATTTCGGAATGCTCTTTTTCTTTAAATACAGCGGTCTGACCACAAAGCTGCCGCTTGGGATCAGTTTTTACACTTTCCAGATCGCAGCGTATGTGATCGATGTGTACCGTGGCATTGTTCCGGCAGAAAAATCTTATGTTAACCTTGGAACCTATCTGACGATGTTTCCACAGCTGATCGCCGGACCGATCGTAAACTATACCGAGGTGAGCAGCTGCCTGAAAAGAAGGACGGTGACAGCACGGGATTTTGAGAGTGGCGTCCGTATCCTTGTGATCGGACTCGGATCCAAAGTCATTATCGCTGACCGGGTGGGAATGTTGTGGAACAACGTGCAGACGATCGGGTTTAACAGTATCTCAACGCCGTTGGCGTGGCTGGGTGCGGTCGCATATTCCATGGAGCTGTATTTTGATTTTGCAGGATATTCGATGATGGCGATCGGACTCGGAAAAATGTTAGGATTTCAGATTCCGGTAAACTTCCGTTTTCCATATATCTCAAAATCGGTGACGGAGTTCTGGCGCCGCTGGCACATTACACTGGGACGGTGGTTCCGCGATTATGTATACATTCCGCTCGGAGGAAGCCGGAAAGGCAGACTGCGGACGATGTTCAACCTTTTTGCTGTGTGGATACTGACCGCACTGTGGCACGGGGCAGGGTATAATTTTCTGATCTGGGGCGGCATGCTGCTCGGGGCTTTATTTCTGGAAAAATTGTTTTTGCTTCCATTTTTACAGAACAGCAAAGTGATCGGACATGTCTATCTGTTACTGTTTGTGCCTGTGACCTGGATGGCATTTACGATCACGGATGTGCATCAGCTTGGAATTTATCTGACACGTATGTTTCCGTTTGTGAATGCACATACCGGCATGGTCAATTCCATGGATTACATCAAATATCTGAAAGATTATGACAGCCTGCTGGCGATGGGAGTTCTTTTTGCAACTCCGGTTCCGGCGGTGATTTATGGAAGAATAAAGCGGGGGATGCTCGGTACGCTGGCAATTGCGGTGATCTTTGCACTCAGCATGTACTACCTTGCGGTATCTGCAAACAATCCATTTTTATACTTTAATTTTTAGATAACAGGAAGGAGCAGAAATGAAAAAAATCAGATATTGCAAAATCACCATTCTGATTTTAGCTGGCTGGGCAATCCTGTCAGCGATAGGATTTCTGGGAAAAGATACGATTTACAGCCGTTATACGGTCGATCCGGTAAAAACACCGTACTTTGTTCTGGTCATGCAGGGCATACACGATGGGATTTATCCATGGAGCAGCGACCATGAGTCACTCTGGGATAAATGGGAACATCTGGCAGAACTGAGAAGAGATGAGGAGCAGATCTCCGCGACTGAGAGCACAGAACCTGCCGCAGAGGGAACGGAGAGTATGGCAGAAACGGAGACAGTGGCGGAGACAGAGCAGGAGGAAGTAAGAAGCTTTCATGCGGTGGACGCCGGGTATTTCTCGGACGCAGTGTTTATCGGTGACTCGAGAACCGTGGGACTTCATGATTACGGCGGACTCGATGACAGCACTTTTTATGCGACCGTCGGCATGAACGTATATAACCTCTGGACAGAAAAGTTCTGTGAAGTGGACGGGGAAAAAGTGACATTAGAGGAAGCGCTTAAGGCAAAAAAATACGGGAAAATCTATTTCCAGATCGGGATCAATGAGATGGGAAGGGGAACGCTGGATGGTTTCATGACAGCCTATGAGGATTCAGTGGAAAAATTCCGGGAACTGCAGCCGGACGCTGTGATCTTCGTTCAGGGGATCATGAAGGTTGCAAAAGAAAAAAGTGATAAAGATCCGATCTTTAACAATGTGGGGATTGAGCAGCGGAATGAGCGGATCGCTGCACTCGCAGACGGAAAAAATATCTTTTACCTTGACATGAATGAGGTCGTATGCGATGAGGAAGGCAACTTAAAGAGCAGTCTGACGTTCGACGACATTCATCTGTATGGTTCAAAATATGGGATCTGGGTGGATTACCTGAAGGAGAATGGAATCTGAAAAAACGCTATGGTGCAGGAATTAGCATCATAGCGTTTCTTTTAATCGTTTTTCTCAAAAATCGTGAAGGTATTTTTGTTGAATTCCAAAATGCCGGCATCTCTCAATTTGCACAATTCATTGGACATGGCAGAGCGGTCGACAGAGAGATAGTCAGCAAGCTGCTGGCGGTTGAATGGAATGGTAAAGGTTGAAGCATTGGCTTTTTTCGACTCCATGGACAGGTAGGAGAGCAGTTTCTCTCTGGTGGTGCGCTTGGACATATGTTCTAACTTGCGGTTTAACTGGAAATTTTTCCGGGACACTAACGTTAGGAGATTGCGGATCAGCCGGTTGTGAAACGCACAGGCAGATGGGCAGACCGTCAGGATCTTAGAGACCTCCAGAAACAAAATGCGGCAGGTGGAAGCAGCAAAAATATTCATTTCCAGCGGTTCAGTGGAATTGATCGCATAGGCTTCCCCGAAAATATCGCCCGGGGCACATTCTGCCATCAGATTGGCATTGCCCCAGAAGTCCTCTTTTACAATGTGTACACTCCCCTCCAGTACAATGCCGATGCCTGTGATGGTTTCCCCATAGGAAAAAATGATCTCGTCTTTGGTAAATGTCGTCTCCCGTGCAGAGAGGCAGGAGAGCATGTCCCTGATCTCATCGGTTGTGATCCCTGTGAATACAGAGGTCTGTAATAAAAGCAGATCGTCGTTTGTCATAGAAACTCCCTTCGAATGGATGTATAGAACATTGGCTCGATAATTGTGAAACTCCTCGTAAGCTGTACAACATTGTTCAAAATTAACAAAATTTTCGAAAACACGCTTTCGCTACGTGTCGCTGGTAACGGTACTAAGAAGCCAGTCGCAACTGACGTTACGCCTGCCTTCTAAGTGCCGACCGCTCCCCAGTGTTTTCTCAAGCTTTTGTTAATTTTTCACAATTTGATTTACGTTATGAAGGAGTTTCACAATTACCTACCCAATGTTCGTAGAATAAAACATAATTACGTTGTAAAAACAACGGAAAAATTTTCTTTATTATATTAGTATGCACATAGAAAGTCAAATGAAACAAATAATAGATATGCAGACAACAGGAGGAATGGAAGATGGTAAGAAGAATTATAGAGATCGACGAGGAAGCATGTGTAGGATGTGGTCTTTGCGCAGAGGCATGTCATGAGGGAGCAATCGCGATGGTGAATGGAAAAGCGAAGCTTATGCGCGATGATTATTGTGACGGTCTCGGCGACTGTCTGCCGGCCTGTCCGGTAGATGCGATCCATTTTGTGGAGCGTGAGGCAGCAGCTTATGATGAGAAGGCAGTGGAAGAGCATAAAAAGAGCAAAGAGGCGGCAAAGACACCATGCGGATGTCCGGGAAGTCAGGCGAGAGCCATCCGGAGAGAGGCAGATGCACACAGAAGCGCAGAGCTGCAGACGGCAGGAGAAATCCGTTCCGAACTGACACAGTGGCCGGTACAGATCAAGCTTGCACCGGTCCGTGCGCCATACTTTGACGGCGCAAAGCTGCTGATCGCAGCAGACTGCAGTGCATACGCCTACGGAGATTTCCACCGTAAATTCATCCGCAGCCATGTGACACTGATCGGGTGTCCAAAGTTAGATGATGTGGACTATTCTGAAAAGTTGACAGAAATTATCAAAAACAACGACATCAAATCTGTTACAATAACACGTATGGAAGTGCCTTGCTGTGGCGGAATTGAGATGGCTGCGAAAAAAGCATTGCAGAACAGTGGAAAATTCATTCCATGGCAGGTAGTGACCATTTCTACGGACGGAAGAATCCTGGAATAACAGTAAAATTCTGCGGTTGTCTCCACTTACAGGAGATATTTCAGAAAAAAGAAAGAGAGGACGAAAATATGAGTGAAACAAGCGTAAATCAGAGAAAAGTGGCAATGATCGGATGCGGTTTTGTAGGATCTGCAACAGCATTTGCATTAATGGAAAGCGGTCTGTTTTCCGAGATGGTTCTGATCGATGCTGATAAAAACAGGGCAGAGGGAGAGGCGCTGGACATCAGCCATGGACTTCCTTTTGCAAGACCAATGAAAATCTATGCCGGAGATTATGATGATATTGTGGATGCAGCGATCATCATCGTGACAGCAGGCGCCAATCAGAAACCGGATGAGACAAGATTAGACCTTGTCCAGAAAAATGTTGGTATTTTCAAATCCATCATTCCGGAAATTGCAAAAAGAAACTGCGGAGGAATCCTGCTGATCGTTTCCAATCCGGTGGATATCCTGACCTACACGGCATTGAAATTGTCTGGTTTCCCGGAAAACCGGGTGCTTGGCTCCGGAACGGTGTTAGATACTGCAAGATTAAAATACAACCTTGGAGAGCATCTGAATGTGGACAGCCGGAGTGTACACGCATTCATCATCGGCGAACACGGCGACAGCGAGCTTGCAGCATGGAGCAGCGCCACTGTTTCGGGTGTGCCGATCAATACATTCTGCGAGATGCGCGGACACTTCAACCATGACGAAGCGACCGAGCGTATTGCAGAGAATGTAAAAAACAGTGCTTACGAGATCATTGCAAAGAAAAAGGCGACCTACTTTGGAGTTGCAATGGCAGTGCGCAGAATCTGCGAGGCGATCATCCGCGACGAAAAATCCATTTTACCGGTATCGAATCTGATGCACGGAGAATTCGGGATTTCCGATATTTCCTTAAGCATGCCGGCGATCGTGGGAGCGCACGGTGTGGAAAACCGGATCCCGATCGCTCTCGATGAGGAGGAAACAGAAAAACTGCAAAGTTCTGCCGGCACTTTAAAGAAAATTATTGAAGAAGTGTTATAAAAAATGATAGAATGAAAGAAAAAGCCAGACATATTTTGTGTTTGGCTTTTCTTAAGTCTGGAGAGAAAAACATGGAAAAAATATTAATCTATCAGGTAAAAGAAAAAGAAGCGGTAAAACAGCTGCTTGCGCCAATGAAAATCCGCCTGGAGGAGATCAAAACCACAGATTTGCGGCAGAGTATCGGGAATCTCGCAGAGGGAAAAAAGAACGTGCTCACAGCACCATTTACCGGCAGCGCACCACAGGAGAGCCTTATGGTATTCTGCGGTGTGAATGAAAAGCATTTTGACAAAATACTGTTTGAACTGCGCCGGAAACAGATTCCGGTTGACTATAAAGCAGTCCTTACACCATCGAACCGGAAATGGAGTGTGCTTATGCTTATGCTGGAACTTACGAAGGAGAAAAACAGCTTCCGGCAGGGAAACTGAAACGGAACAGGGACAGATCCGAAACGGAAATGGACAAGCGTGCAGATTCTTGTATGAAATGTAAAAATATGGTAACATAATGATATATGTCTGCGTACAGAGACAGTATCTGACGGCAGACCGCGTATGGAAATACGATATTTCACACGAAGGAGAATGAAAAATGGAACATTTCATGAATCTGGTGTTGATCAAAAATATATATATTGGTATTCCAATGGCTGCACTCATATGCTATCTGTTTTTACTATTCTGTTTTCTGAATGTTGCAGAGAAATCATCAGAAGTAAGAGATCTCAAGGCAATACTGTCGGCATTATTGTCCTGGACAGGCGGCGCTGTGCTCATGAGACTGCAGATCAGCCCGGGGATACAGTTCTGGTATCATGTGTCATTGATGGGACTTTTTACGATCCCGATACTGATATATGATTTTTTGTTCCATTATCTTGATATCAGGGGAAAGGACAGATTTCTGTATGGCTGTATGGCTGTGACAGTATCAGCTGTCCTGCTGAATGTTTTTACCGGTTGTATTCTTCCACCGCCGGAAGTGCAGATCATGGCGAATGGCGGTATATCCTACCATTATCATGCAAAAACAGGCATCTGGTTGCTGGCAGCAGCAGAGATATTTCTGTTAGTGTATGTAACGCTGCTTGCCCACAAAAAAATCGGGGGACAATTAGAGTACCGGAAAAAACTCGGCCCATTATTAATAGGAACACTGCTCATCATGGGTGGAAATATTCTGTGCGTGATGCCATGGAGCGGTGATTTCCCATTCGATACCCTTGGCGGAGTGGGAATGGCGGTCTGTTTTGTATACATTATTTATAAACAGTATCTGTTCTCATTTTCCATGCGTGCGACAACAGGTGCCGTATATTTGATCGCAGTAGTTGTAGCGTTTCTTCCAATGATTATTTTGGAGCCAAACATTGACCATGTGATCGGCCAGACGGACAGCTTTACCAAACAGTTTATCACAGTGTTTGTCGTTCTGCAGTGCCTCTGGATGGTGCTGGTCATGAGCTATGCCAGAAAATGGCTGGAGCGTATCCTGTACCAGAAGAAAAAACACATTGTGGAGAGCCTTGTGGAATTTCAGGATATGGCGGCCTCGATCCTGAATAAAAAAGAACTGTACCAGAGAATCCGAAGCACCGTCAGTTCGGCAGTACCGGACTCGTATGCACGTATTTTTGAAAAAAGAGATGACCATTTTGTGGAGTGTACGGCAGACGGGGACCGGGTGCTGGACACAGAGGAAGAGGCAAGGCTGAGGTCATTCTGTGGCACCGGCGGCATTCATAAAAAACCGGAGATCGCAGTTTTTAAGTATGACGATAAAATTTATGGATTTTTATATGTGGAGCTTCACAGAAAAAACAGGCTGATCTATGATGAGGCGGACTGTATCCGGCAGATCGCAAACAGCGTATCCGGCGCATTAAAAAATATCAGTGCCTATGAAAAAGTATATCAGGTGTCCATTCATGATGAACTGACAGGTCTGTATAACCGCAGCTATTGCAGTGAATTTATAAAAAATCTGGACATAAAGGAACATCCGACAGGAATGATATATCTGGATATGGATAACTTCAAGTTATATAATGATCTGTACGGCGAGGAGACCGGAGACCAGATCCTGAAGTGGAGCGCATCCCAGGTGCAGAACCTCTGCAGTGACAAAATGTCGGTATTCCGTGTCGGTTCCAATGAATTTCTTATTATTGCGGAAGAAAGCAGAAAAGAAATACTATTGTCGTTTGCGCGGCTGATACAGAATACGATATTAGAACAGAAAGAAGATAAGCCAAAAGTCATCCAGCCGATTACGTTCAGCATTGGAATCGCATGGGACAAAAACATGGCAGAAAGTGCAAGAAAATTATTCCGCCAGGCAAGACGGGCAGCCTTCTATGCAAAAGGAAATGGTAAAAACCGTATCGAGATTTACGAGAAGAGTTTTGAGGGACAGGAACAGAGCAGGGAGAAAGGTTATGAGCAGGTAACGCCGACGATTTTTGCGCTGATGGCAGCAGTTGATGCCAAGGATTCGTTCACCTTTGAACACTCTGAGAATGTTTCCGGGTATGCGATGAAGCTTGCAGCAAAAATGGGGCTTCCAAAGGATGATATCCAGACTGCAAAAGTGGCAGGTCTGCTCCATGATATCGGAAAAATCGGTATCCCGGAAAGCATCTTAAAGAAGAAGGGCAAACTGACAGATGAGGAATACGAGGTAATGAAAACTCATGTGGAGAATTCCATTGAGATGATCCATTTCCTCCCGAATATGAACTATGTCATTCCGGCGGTTTTATCCCATCATGAACGCTATGATGGAAAAGGCTATCCGGGCGGTGTCAAGGGAACGGACATCCCGATTTTAGGCAGGATCCTTGCAGTGTGTGACAGCTTTGATGCAATGGTGTCCCGGAGGGCTTATAAGGATGCCTTAAGCGTGGAGTATGCGATCGGGGAATTAGAAAAAGGAAAAGGCACGCAGTTTGATCCGGATGTCGCAGAAGCATTTATTGAATTGATCGAGGAAGATCCTTCGTTTCAGGTGAAGGCTTCGTAATATCTTTTTATTATGATTTCAAGGAAGAGTGCGTTTACCGCTTTGATGTTTGAAAAGCATCCCAAAATGCAGAGAATGCCGGAAAAAAAGGGGGAAAGCAGAGTGAAAGAGTTAAGGGTAAATAAAAAATTAAAAAAGAAAATTGTCGGGCGGGGATATAAAAATACACATGAATGGATTCAAGCAAAAATAAAGAGAATTATTTTTATTGACATTTTTGCTGCTATACCAGAAGTGGCAGCATTAATTGCATTGGTAGATAGTTTGTTTTCTAATGACGATGATATAATTTTAATAGTTACAGGTGTGTGGTGTAGTACAGCATTGATACCATTGTGTGTAGCAATAATCTATTATAA
>ULPS01068286.1_pt1 | contig 50900 bp, 48 predicted proteins | sample 1953711 | NCBI WGS metagenome assembly ULPS01 (sample SAMEA4835635, study PRJEB28245) | human gut metagenome | biome: gut microbiome; material: fecal sample | place: Denmark | collected 2008 | reverse complement strand
CCGCCGCACTCAGTGCGGCAGCCCCTTCTTATTTCTGCCGGTTTCCGGTCTTTCTGCCGGAGCAGATTTTCCTTTAAAAATCCGCTTCTCAGGCCTTTCCAACGGAACCGAACATTTCCATTTTCTCTTTTACAGTATCCTTGATCGCCTGGGTTCCGGGAGCCAGAAGCTTACGAGGGTCATAGCCCTTGCCTTCCTGATCCTTGCCCTCTTCGATATACTTTCTGGTAGCAGCAGCAAATGCCAGCTGGCACTCGGTGTTCACGTTAATCTTGGAAACGCCGAGGGAGATTGCCTTCTTGATCATGTCAGCCGGGATTCCGGTGCCGCCGTGAAGAACCAGCGGAAGATCTCCAGTGAGCTGCTGGATGGCATCCAGAGTCTCGAAGGAAAGTCCCTTCCAGTTTGCAGGATATTTGCCATGGATGTTGCCGATGCCCGCTGCCAGGAAATCAACGCCCAGATCAGCTACCATCTTGCACTCCTTGGGATCAGCGCACTCGCCCATTCCGATTACGCCGTCCTCTTCTCCGCCGATGGCTCCAACCTCAGCCTCAATGGAAAGTCCCTTCGCATGAGCCGCAGCAACCAGCTCCTTGGTCTTTGCAACGTTCTCTTCGATCGGATAATGAGATCCATCGAACATGATGGAGGAGAATCCTGCCTCGATGCACTTATAGCAGGCATCATATCCGCCGTGATCCAGATGCAGAGCAACCGGAACGGTGATATTCAGCTCTTCGAGCATTCCGTTTACCATTCCCACAACGGTCTTATAACCTGCCATATACTTTCCTGCGCCCTCGGAAACGCCGAGGATAACGGGAGAATTCAGCTCCTGAGCCGTCTGAAGGATGGCTTTCGTCCACTCCAGATTGTTGATGTTGAACTGGCCAACTGCATAGTGACCGGCTTTCGCCTTGTCGAGCATTTCTTTTGCTGATACTAACATAGTTCCTCCTGTTCCGCCGCGTAAGCGGCCTTCAATTCGGCAGCTTTCCTCCGCCTCCATCCTGCCGGACAGCTGCGGCATCTTTCCGCCTCAGTTGAATTTGTAAAATAGAATTCTTTTACCGATGCTATTATACCCCATCTTCTGCCAAAAGAAAATACAGAAAGTTAAACTTTTCACGAAATAACTTTTTTCATTCTTTTCGCGGCACCCGGAACTGAATCAGCTGTTTCCGGTTCCGTACCTCCACTATGCTGTGCTTTCCTCCGAATTCCCCGTCCAGCGCCCACGGTACTTCTTCCTCCGCCTCAATGCGCAGCGACGCGCTCTTAAAGCAGTACATCTGATCCGTATCGATATTCCGATTCACCAGATCCGCCAGAATCTGATTCAGCTCCATGGGATTATTCGGCTTCTTTATCAGCGTCACCTCAAACAGGCCGTCGTCCAGCTCTACATATTTTCCCGTGATCCGCTTAAACCCTCCTACCGAAAGGGAGTTGGTCACCATTCCAAAAATGAAATCACCCTCCACCTCCATCTCCTCTGCCCAGACCTTCATCCGGTAGGAACGGACCGCGGGCAGCCGTCTCATACCTTCCAGAAGATACGCCATATGGCCAAGCACATTCTTGTATTTCTGCTTCGTTTCATACGATACATCCGTAAACAGACCGAAGGCCGCTATGTACACAAAGGTATCTTCATTAAAGGAGCCGATATCACATGGAAAAAGTCTTCCATCAACCACGGTCTGCGCCGCCTGCAGCATGTTTTTGGGGAGCCCCAGACTGTTGGCGAAGTCATTCGTACTCCCTGCCGGAATATAGCCGACCGGAACAACTTTGCCGCTCCGCAGGATTCCGGTTACCACCTCATCCAGCGTACCGTCTCCTCCGCTGGCGACCACGCAGTCATATCTTCTGGCCTTTTCCTGAGCCGCCCGCACCGCGTCACCGGGGCATTGAGTCGGATAAACCGTCACCTCGTTTCCGCCCTTAACCAGAATATCAATCACTCCGCTCAGATGATTTCTGATCTGTTCCTTGCCCGCTTTGGGATTATATATAAAAAGCATTTTTTTCTTCGCCACGATTAACGCCTCCCTTCCGAATTACAAAAAGGAGCATGAACCATGCTCCTTCCGCTTTATCTGAACGCCTGTGCAGTATACTGTTTATTCTTTTCCACTGCACAGATATTTTGCGATATCCTCCACTGCCGTATCCTCATCCGGTCCGTCCGCAATCACCGTAACCATTTCTCCGGTATCCAGTCCCAGGCTCATCATTCCCATGATGCTCTTGGCATTGACGCGTCTTCCTTCCGATTCCAGATATACGGTGCTGTCATGCTGGCTTGCCACCTGCACAAGCATTGCCACCGGTCTGGCCTCCAGGCCGCTGCTCAATTGAATCCTGACTGCCTTCATTTTCATAATTTCTCCTCCTTTACTGCTCTTTGGATACTTCTCTGAGCCTGTCTGCAAGCTCGCTCAGCTTACGAAGCCTGTGATTCACCCCCGATTTCCCCACCGGAGGATTCAGATATTCTCCCAGTTCCCGAAGCGGGGCATCCGGATTTTCAAGGCGCACCTCTGCCATCTCCCGCAGATTTTCCGGGAGATTTGCCAGTCCGTATTTCTGCTTCAGGAACAGAATGTCGTCCACCTGACGGGTAGATGCGCTGACTGTCTTGCTGATATTTGCCGTTTCACAGTTCACTCTTCTGTTTACAGAATTGCGCATTTCCTTCACAATTCTGTAATTTTCAAATGTCATCAGGGACACATGAGCCTCCACGATATTCAGAAAGTCTGAAATCCCTGTTCCATCCTTCATATAAACAATCTGATACTTCTTTCGCTGTACGATTCTCGCTTCCACCTGAAAGAGAAGCAGAATGGAGCATATCTGTTCCGCCTGTGCGGAATTCGTGCAGACAATTTCCAGATGATAACTCTTTTCCGGATCGCTCATGGAGCCTGCCGCAAGAAATGCTCCTCTTAAAAAAGCTCTCTGGCAGCACGAGTTCTTAATCAGAAGCGCGCTTACCGGCCCCCGCAGATCGGCCAGACCGCCTTCTCCATCCATGAACTTCGTGGCTTGAAGTACCTGCCTGACCTCTTCCGGGTCCTCCAGCAGGATGCTGCAGGAAACAGATTTTCCCGCGATTTTCTTTGAAAATGACTCATTTACGTTAGTATTTATATTAAATGTTTTCTTTAGCAATGTAAAGCATTTTCTGATAACCGCCTCATTTTCGGCCTGAATGAACAGCTTTAACGTATTTTGTGCACTTTTTTCGGCATTTTGCACAACTTCTTTTTCTCTGCCAGATCCGCCGCCCCTGCCTGCTGCCGTCAGTTTCCCCATCGGTTCCAGCCTGTAATGACCGCAAAAATGCAGAATTGCAGCCAGCTCGGCAATCTGGCAATGACGCGCCGCCGGCACATGCCTTAAAAGCTCTTCCTTCACCGTTCCTGAAAAAGACATTCTTTCCTCACTTCTTTACCGCACATCTCTGTGGCTGATCGTCAGTCCATAATTTCCCTGATCTTTGAGCCTCGCGTACAGCTCATTGGCAAGGGTGACGCTGCGATGCTTCCCGCCCGTGCATCCGATGGCGACCACAAGCTGATATTTTCCTTCCTTAATATAATTGGGGATCAGGAAAAGGAGCATATCCGTCAGCTTGTCCAGAAACTGTCCGGCTTCCGGAAAACTCATCACATAATCCTGCACGCCCCTGTCGTTTCCGGTCATATATTTTAATTCATCGATATAAAACGGATTCGGAAGGAACCGGACATCAAAAACCAGGTCCGCGTCCGCCGGAATTCCATGCTTGAAGCCGAACGAAACGATGCTGACCATGAGGTTATTATATTCACCGTTCTGCACAAAAATTCTGTCGATTTCTTCCTTCAGCTCCCGTGTCAGAAGCTTGGACGTATCGATGATATAGTCAGCACGTTTTTTCATATCCGCAAGGATTTTTCTCTCCTTTTGGATACCGTCCTCAATCCGGTTGTCCTGCGGGGTGCAGAGCGGATGCATACGGCGCGTTTCCTTATAACGCTTCACCAGCGTATCGTCTCCCGCATCCATGAACAGGATTTCAAAAATGAAGCCGTTCTGCCGCATCCGGTCAAGAATCTTCAGCGCTTCCCCAAAGCTCTGCTCCGCGCGCACATCCAGGCCGAGCGCAGCCTTGGAAATCTCGTTGTTCGGCATGGTAAGCAGCTCCATGAACTTTTCAATCAGAGGAACGGGCAGGTTATCCACGCAGAAAAAACCGGCATCCTCCAGAAACTTCATTGCCGTGCTTTTTCCGCTTCCGCTCATTCCCGTCACTACTACGAATCTCACCCGTCATTCCTCCATTGTCTCTTAAAAATCCCCGAGAAAAATGACCTCCGGCTCCAGCCTGACGCCAAATTTTTCCTTTACCGTTTCGGAGACCTCCTCGATCAGCTCCGCGATATCCGCCGCAGTAGCCGTTCCGTCGTTGATAATAAAGCCGCAGTGTTTATCCGATACTCTCGCGCCGCCGATCTGCATCCCCCGAAGCCCCGCATCCATGATCAGCTTTCCTGCATAATATCCTTCCGGCCGCTTGAAGGTGCTGCCCGCACTCGCATATTCCAGAGGCTGCTTCTGCCTCCTCCTGGCTGCAAAGTCGTTCATTCTGGCGAGAATTTCTTCCCTGTTCCCTTCCTGAAGTTTCATCGTCACCTCAAGAACGGCATAGGGTCTGTCCCTCAGGACACTTTTACGATAACCGAATTCCATCGTCTCATTGTCCAGCTCCATGAGGCTTCCATCCTTCGCCATCACCAGAACCGATTCCACCAGGTTTCCCAGCTCTCCTCCATAAGCGCCCGCGTTCATCCGGACGCCGCCGCCCACGCTTCCGGGGATTCCGGAGGCAAACTCCAGGCCGGAAAATCCGTTTTCCATAGCTGTCCTGGCCGCTTTTGCCAGAGAAACGGCTGCCCCGCAGGTCAGCCGGCTTCCCTCCCTTTTCACATTTTCAAACTCCCGGCCAAGCCGGATTACAACGCCTTTGTATCCTTTATCCCCGACCAGAAGATTGCTGCCGTTTCCCAGCAGGAAATGCGACCATCCGGTCAGATTCAGGTAACGGATCACCTTTCCAAGCTGTTCTCTGTCATCCACCGTCACGAACACCTCCGCTGGTCCGCCCACGCGGAAGGTTGTATGTTCGGACATCGGTTCCTGCTGTCTGATATTTTCCTCCGGCACCACACTGGCCAGAAATTCCAATAAAGCTCTGCTCACTGCTTCCCATCCTCAATGACTTATAATCTGTCCCGCGCCGCTCCCGGCGCCTTTACGCCCTGCTTAATCCAGAACCAGCTTCGCGGCTCCGTAGATTCCGGCGTCATTTCCCAGCGTTGCCAGGGCAAACAGAGCGCCACGGCTTCCGGAGAAGGCGTTCGGCATATAATACTTCTGAATATAATCCAGAAGAACAGGACCGGCCTTTGAAACGCCGCCGCCGATAACGAAGATTTCCGGATTCACCACCGCCGCAATACCGGCCAGCGTTTTCCCCAGAATCTGTCCGAAGCGTTCCGCTACTTCCACTGCCAGCTCATCCCCATCCTTTACCGCATCAAATACGGTCTTGGCGGAAATATTGCCGCTCTCTCTCAACACGCTGGGCTTATCGTCCTCCGCCAGGCGGCGCTTCGCCAGACGTACAATTCCCGTTGCGGAGGTATACTGTTCCAGGCAGCCGTAGTTGCCGCAGTTGCAGGCTTCTGTCTCCCCATCCATCACATGGATGTGGCCGATCTCGCCGCCGGCTCCCGTAGCTCCGGAAAGAATCTTTCCGTCCACGATGATTCCGCCGCCGACTCCGGTTCCCAGCGTTACCGCCACCACGTTGGAATAGCCCTGGCCGCCGCCCTTCCACATCTCTCCAAGCGCAGCCACATTGGCATCATTTCCCGCTTCCACAGGGAGATTCAGAAGGCTCTGCAGTTCATTTTTCAGGCTGAAGGTTCCCCAGCCCAGGTTCACCGCCACATAAACGGTTCCCTTCGCGTCAATGGGACCGGGGGCTCCGATTCCCACACCGACAATCTCCTCTCTGGAAACCTCCCTTTCCTTCATTTTATCCAGAATGCTCGCCGCCACATCGGGAAGGATATTCTGCCCGTTATCCTGCGTTCTCGTCGGGATCTCCCACTTCTCCAGCAGATTCCCTTCCTCATCAAAAAATCCCAGCTTTACCGTGGTTCCTCCCACGTCCACTCCAAAACAATACCTCATGGTTTTCTCCTCCCCTTATTCGTCGTCATCCTCTTCTCTTCTGCGGGCAAGGGAATTCTGTACGCGCGTGTACAGCTCCTGCGCCGCATTGTAGCCCATCTTCTTCTGACGGTGGTTAACTGCCGCGGATTCGCAGATCACGGCAAGATTCCGGCCCGGACGGATCGGAATGCTGTGGCAGACCACCTTGTTGCCCAAATATTCGGTATACTCCTCTTCCAGTCCCAGCCTGTCGTATTCCTTGTCCTTGTTCCAGTCCTCCAGACGGATCACCAGATCGATGTTCTGGGTATCCCTGACGCTGGAAACACCGTACAGGGTCTTAACATCGATAATGCCGATGCCGCGCAGCTCAATGAAATGTTTGGTGATGTCAGGCGCGGTTCCGATCAGCGTGTCGTCACTGACCTTGCGGATCTCAACGACATCGTCGGAAACCAGACGGTGGCCTCTGCGGATCAGCTCCAGAGCCGCTTCGGACTTTCCGATTCCGCTCTCGCCGGTGATCAGAACGCCTTCACCGTAGACGTCCACCAGTACGCCGTGCACAGAAATGCAGGGCGCCAGTTTCACGTTCAGCCAGCGGATAATTTCCGCCATGAACGCAGAGGTCGCTTTCTTTGTCATCAGGATCGGCACCTTCTTCTCAATGGCGATCTGACGGAACAGAGGATCCGGCTGCAGCTCCCGGCAGTAAACCACGCAGGGCATGGTATAGGAAAAGAACTGATTGTAGATTTCCAGCTTTCTTTCCTCCGGCATTGCCTCCATATAGGAATATTCCACAAAACCGATGATCTGCACCCGCGTCGGCTCATGATGCTCAAAATAGCCGGCAAGCTGAAGCGCCGGCCTGTTGATATCAGGCTGCGTGATCTTGATTCCCTTTACCTCTACCTCAGGCGTCAGGTTTTCCAGCTTCATCTTCGCAATAATCTCGGTAAGATTTACGTGCGGCATAGTATTCTCTCCACCTTTCGTTGTTTCTCTCCGCCAAAATGCGTGTCTCAGGCACACGAAAAGGCTGCCCCTTTAAGCCCCTTTGGAACGGGTGCCGTTTATCTGTGCCTATTTTAACACAGAACCATGAAAAAAAGAATAGATTTCTTCCGCAACGTGTTCGGGGATTTCCGGCACCTGGGAAAGCCTTGCCACGTCGGCCTGTCGGATTTCGTCGATGGATTTGAAATCCCGCATCAGCGCCTTCCTTCTCGCAGGACCCACGCCGGGTATTCCGTCCAGCACGGACCGCACCTGCTCTTTGCTTCGCAGGGAACGATGGTATTCGATGGCAAACCGGTGAGCCTCATCCTGAATCCGGGTGATGAGTTTAAAGCCCTCGCTGTGGGTATCGATCTCGATTTCCCGGTTCTGGTAGTACAGGCCTCTCGTCCTGTGGTTATCATCCTTGACCATGCCGCAGACCGGAATGGAAAGGCCCAGTTCGGAGAGCACCTGAAGAGCCACGTTCACCTGGCCCTTTCCACCATCCATCAAAAGCAGATCGGGAAAGCGGGTGAAGCTTCCGAACTCCTTCTCCATCTGCTTCTCCTCCAGCTCCTTCGTTTCCTCCATGCCGTGCCGGAAGCGCCGTGTCAGCACCTCCTTCATGCAGGCATAATCATCCGGGCCTGCCACCGTTTTGATCTTGAATTTCCTGTAGTCGCTGCGTTTCGGCTTTCCCTTTTCATAGACCACCATGGAACCTACGTTTTCAAAGCCGCTGATGTTGGAGATATCAAAGGCTTCCATCCGGTTCGCCTCCGGAATGGACAGAAGGGCGCAGATCTCCTTCACCGCGCCTATGGTACGGCCCTCTTCACGTTTAATCCGCTCCCTGTCCTTATTTAAAACCAGCTTTGCGTTGGTCGCCGCAAGCTCCACCAGCTTTTCCTTCGTTCCTTTCTTCGGCACACGGATATGCACCCTGCTTCCCTTTCTCGCGGAAAGCCACTGCTCCAGCACCGGAATGTCCTCGATTTCATGCTGCAGCATCAGCTCCTTCGGGATAAACGGCGTGCCCGCATAGAACTGCTTGACGAAGTCCAGCAGAACCTGCGCCTGTGTGCAGTCCTGGGTCCGGGTCATGATGAAATGCTCCCGCCCGATCAGCTTGCCGCCACGTACAAAAAAGACCTGCACCACCGCGTCGTTTTCATCCCGCGCCAGAGCGATGATGTCCTTATCCTCCCCGTCGCTGTCCGTGATCTTCTGCTTCTGGGCCACCTGCTTCACGCTGTTGTACAGATCCCGGTAACGGATCGCATCCTCAAATTCCAGATTTTCCGACGCCTCCTCCATCTTCTGCTTCAGGCTGTTCAGGATCGGGGCAAAATTTCCATTCAGGAAATCCAGCGCCTGCTCCACCTGTGCACGGTATTCTTCCTTCGTAACATACCCCTGGCAGGGCGCCATGCACTGGCCAATATGATAATTCAGACAGGGCCGCTCCAGCCCGATGTCCCGCGGCAGAACCCGGTTACAGGTTCTCAGCTTATACAGCTTGTTGATCAGCTCAATGGTATCCTTCACCGCAAACGCGGAGGTAAACGGCCCGAAATACCGGGATTTATCCTTTTTCATCTGCCTGGAAAAAAGCACCCTGGGAAAATCCTCTCCCATGGTTACCTTAATATAAGGATAGGTTTTGTCATCCTTCAGCATGGTGTTGTACTTCGGATTATGCTCCTTGATCAGGTTGTTTTCCAGCACCAGCGCCTCCAGCTCCGAGTCGGTCACAATATACTCGAAGCGGGCGATCTTTGTCACCATTTTTTCGATTTTCGGGCTTTTGTTCGTGCTTTCCCGGAAATAGGAACGCACCCGGTTTCTCAGACTGATCGCCTTGCCTACATAAATAATGGCGTCGTCCTTATCATGCATGATATAAACTCCCGGCTTTGCCGGAAGCTTTTTCAGTTCTTCCTCAATCTGAAACATTCTCTGCTTCCCTTTCCTGAAAAAGAGAAGCCGTCTCCATCCTCTGAAGACGGCTTCTCACCGTAAGGCCAGGCGCCAGATGGCCGTAAGCCCTTTTATTTCATCTGATCTGACGGCGGAAGCGCCGTATTGGAAAACCTTCCCACAGGTCCCTGCGGGCGGTTCTGATCATTATGATCCTGCCCGTCTCCGTTTCCATTTCCCGTGTTCCCGCTGCCCTGCTTCGGACCGTTATCCGATCCGTCATCATTCCGCCAGAAATCCGTATTCTGCTCCGGGATGCCGCTTCCATCATTGTTCCACCAGCTGTCACCCTGCTGCGGCCCCGCGGCATTCGGCGCGCCGTATCCCATGTTCTGCTCTCCCGGATTCGGCATGCCGTAACCGGGATTCGGACCGGGCGTTCCAAAGCCCTGTCCCTGACCGAAAGGCATCTGCGGATTTCCATTGAAGCCATAGCCCGGACCTCCCTGCGGCTGGCCGCCGTTCATCGGCGCGCCCTGAGACGGATTCCCATATACCGGCCTGTTATAGCCCGGATTGCCGTTTGTCTGAGTCCCCTGGGACGGATTGCCGTACTCCGGATTGCCGTTCACAGGCATTCCCTGAGATGGATTGCTTCCCATATTGGGATTCTGCTGCCCACCCTGATTCTGCATCCGGTTCTCCTCCGGCTTTTCCTCCGGCTCCGGAATACCCTTTTCCTTCCGGTAGATCTTCATGAATTCCTTACCGGTAATCGTCTCTTTTTCGATCAGGTATGCGGCGATTTTATCCAGAATGGTACGGTTCTCACGCAGCAGCGTCAGTGCCTCTTCGTAGCATTCCTTGAGAATGCGCATTACCTCGGAGTCCACCTCAGCCGCAGTCACATCCGAGCAGTTCATCACGGCCCGGCCCTCCAGGTACTGGCTCTCAATCGTCTGAAGTCCGATCAGGCCGAACTTCTTGCTCATGCCGTACTGGGTTACCATCGCTCTGGCGATGCTGGTCGCTTTTTCAATATCATTGGAAGCCCCCGTGGTCACGGTGTCGAACACGATCTCCTCCGCCGCGCGGCCGGCCAGCAGGCCCACCAGCATGGCATGAAGCTCTGCCTCCGTATTCAGATATTTTTCTTCCTCCGGCACCTGCATCACGTAGCCCAGCGCGCCCATGGTTCTGGGAACAATGGTGATCTTCTGCACAGGCTCGGAATTCTTCTGCAGGGCGGATACCAGCGCATGGCCCACCTCGTGGTAGGAAACGATACGCCGCTCCTCCTTGCTCATGATGCGGTCCTTCTTCTCCTTACCCACAAGCACCTGCTCCACAGCCTCAAACAGATCCTTCTGGCAGACGTAATCCCTGCCCTGCTTGACCGCGTTAATGGCCGCCTCATTGATCATATTGGCAAGATCGGAGCCGACCGCTCCGCTGGTTGCGAGCGCGATGGCGTCCAGATCCACAGTTTCATCCATCAGAACGTCCTTGGAATGTACCTTCAGTATTTCCACACGTCCCTTCAGATCCGGCTTATCCACAATGATCTGCCGGTCAAAACGGCCCGGACGAAGCAGGGCCTTATCCAGAATCTCCGGCCGGTTCGTCGCGCCCAGGATCAGGATTCCTCTGGAGCTGTCAAAACCGTCCATCTCGCTTAAGAGCTGGTTCAGCGTCTGTTCCCGCTCCTCGTTTCCGCCGCCGTACTTGGAATCACGGCTTCGGCCGATGGCATCAATCTCATCGATGAAAATGATGCAGGGCGCATTCTTCGTAGCTTCCTTAAACAGGTCGCGCACACGTGATGCTCCGACGCCCACATAGAGCTCGATGAAATCAGAACCGGTCAGAGAGAAAAACGGCACATGTGCCTCACCGGCTACCGCCTTTGCAAGCAGCGTCTTACCGGTTCCGGGAGGTCCCACCAGCAGCGCTCCCTTGGGAAGCTTCGCACCGATCTTGGAATATCTTCCCGGATTATGGAGGAAATCCACCACCTCCTGCAGGGATTCCTTTGCCTCGTCCTCACCTGCCACATCCTTAAAGGTAACTCCCGTTTCCTTCTGTACATAGACCTTGGCGTTGCTCTTTCCCACACCCATGGGGCCGCCGCCTCCGGACATCTTCTTCATCAGGAAATTGAAAAGAATGATGATCGCCACGAAGGGCAGCACATAGGTCAGAAGGATCGACAGAATCAGTCCCGAACTGTCCGGAACCTCTCCATAAATCTCAACGCCGTTATCCTTCAGATACTGGGTCAGAGTATCGTCCTGTACCAGCCCGGTATAGTAAGTAATTTCCGGCTGCTGCATGAAGGGATTATTATTGTCGTCCGTTTTGGGAATGATGGTGATCTGAGAATCTCCGATCTCCACGCGCTCCACACGTCCCTCTTCCACCATCTGAAGGAATTCGTTATAGGAGATCTCCTGACTGGAGACACCGCTGAGCATCCTCATGAAGAAGCTCATGCAGACCAGCGTCACCAGAGCTGCAATCAGAATCATCAGCAGATTCTGCCTCCTCGGCGGCTGTCCTCCCGGGCCGCCCGGCCCCTGCGGACCGCCGCCCTGGCCGTTATTGTTATTGTAGCCGCCTCCTCCGTTATAGCTGTTCAGATTATTATTGTCCATTCGTAAAAACCTTTCTGTAGTAACGATCCCTGATGGAATCGACTCTGTCTCATCTCATTCGCGCAATCTGAGCGGATAACAGGCATATACCCCGAAATACAGGCGGAAACTCCGCTTTCAGCGCGGTTAACACTTTCCTATTATATGGGTTCATCGTTCATAAATCAATATTTATTCTGTGAAAATATCGTGTGAACTATAAAAGATTTATTAAATTTCTGTCCTGTTCTCACTGATTTTTTTCAGAAAGTGGTAGATTTTCACCTGTTTTTCGTTGTATAATATTAAAATTAGATTTTTGGGACGGGCAGCTTTTTGCAGGGCGGCTTTTTCCCCTGATGACACCACTCAATTGCAGCAGGCCGCGTGTGACAGACGCGGCAGATTGGAGAACTCTATGGCAGTAAAGTATGTATTCGTAACCGGCGGTGTGGTATCCGGCCTTGGCAAAGGAATCACGGCAGCCTCTCTGGGGCGTCTTCTGAAAGCCAGAGGCTACAAGGTGACCATGCAGAAGTTCGATCCCTACATCAACATCGACCCCGGGACCATGAACCCCATCCAGCACGGAGAGGTATTCGTCACGGAGGACGGTACGGAAACCGATCTGGATCTCGGCCACTATGAGCGTTTCATCGATGAGAATCTGGACCGGAATTCCAACGTCACCACCGGAAAGGTTTACTGGTCCGTTCTCCAGAAGGAACGGCGCGGGGATTACGGCGGCGGCACCGTACAGGTCATTCCGCACATCACCAATGAGATCAAAAGCCGTTTCTACCGCAACTTTACCGACGGCGAGACCAGGATCGCCATCATTGAGGTAGGCGGTACCGTGGGCGATATCGAGAGCCAGCCCTTCCTGGAGTCCATCCGTCAGTTCCAGCGGGAGATCGGTCATGAAAACGCGATCCTGATCCATGTTACCCTGATTCCCTATCTGCGTGCTTCTCAGGAGTTGAAAACCAAACCCACCCAGGCCAGCGTCAAGGAGCTGCAGGGAATGGGAATCCAGCCCGACATCATCGTCTGCCGCAGCGAGATTCCTCTCGGTCAGAACATTAAGGACAAGATCGCTCTGTTCTGCAATGTTCCCAGCAGTCGGGTTCTTCAGAATCTGGATGTAGAGTACCTGTATGAAGCACCTCTCGCCATGGAAAAGGAACATCTTGCCGACGTGGTCTGCGACTGCCTCTCTCTGGAAAACAGAGAGCCCGACCTGACCGACTGGAAGGCCATGGTGGAAGCGCTCCGTTCCCCGAAGGACGAGGTAACGATCGCTCTGGTCGGAAAATACATTCAGCTGCATGACGCTTACATCAGCGTGGTGGAAGCGCTCAAACACGGCGGCATCTCCAACCGTGTAAGCGTGCATATCAAATGGGTGGATTCCGAGCTGGTAACGCCTGAAAATGCGGAGGAGTTCTTCTCAGATGTGAACGGCATTCTGGTTCCGGGCGGCTTCGGCGACAGAGGAATTGACGGAAAGATCCATGCCATCACTTACGCACGGACTCATAACATTCCTTATCTCGGTCTCTGCCTCGGCATGCAGCTTGCCATCGTGGAGTTTGCCCGTAATGTGCTGGGCTACTCCGACGCGCACAGCGTGGAGCTGGACCCTTCCACCACCCATCCCGTCATCGATCTGATGCCGGATCAGAACGGCGTGGAAGACATCGGAGGCACCCTGCGTCTGGGCTCCTATCCCTGCGTGCTGGCAAAGGATTCCCTGGCCTACCGCCTCTATGGAGAGGAAACCATTCACGAACGCCACAGACACCGCTATGAGGTCAATAACGATTTCCGCGGCGCCCTTACCGCAGGAGGCATGAAGCTTTCCGGCCTGTCTCCGGACGGGCGCATTGTGGAGATGTGCGAGCTTCCGGATCACCCGTTCTTCATCGCCACCCAGGCGCATCCGGAGCTGAAATCCAGACCCAACAGGCCGCATCCTCTTTTCTCCGGCTTCGTTGCGGCCGCGCTGAAGGAAAAGAACCAGACGCAGGAAAATGAACAGAAGGGACAGCCCAACGCATGAGATACGGATTCGATAATAACAAATATCTGAAAATGCAGTCCGAACATATCCGGGAGCGCATCGCCATGTTCGGAGACAAGCTCTATCTGGAATTCGGCGGAAAGCTCTTTGACGACTACCACGCCTCCCGCGTGCTGCCTGGCTTTGAGCCGGACAGTAAATTCAAAATGCTCCGGCAGCTGAAGGATCAGGCGGAAATCGTGCTCGTCATCAGCGCCTCCGCCATCGAAAGCAACAAGATCCGCCAGGATTCCGGGCTGACCTACAGCGCGGAGGTCATCCGCCTCATTCAGACCTTCCGGGAGAACGGCTTCCTGTCCGATTCCGTCGTCATCACCCAGTATGCAGGACAGCCTTCGGCAGATCAATTCCGGACAAAGCTGAATAACCTGGGAATTCGTTCCTATCTTCACTATATGATCGAGGGCTATCCGGATAATATTGACCTGATCGTAAGCGACGAGGGCTATGGCAGAAACGAATACGTGGAAACCACACGGCCTCTGGTGGTCGTCACAGCTCCCGGACCGGGCAGCGGAAAAATGGCCACCTGTCTTTCCCAGCTCTACCACGAACACAAGCGGGGCGTACAGGCGGGTTACGCGAAATTTGAAACCTTCCCCATCTGGAACCTGCCTCTGAAGCATCCGGTCAATATCGCATACGAGGCGGCGACAGCTGATCTGAACGACGTAAATATGATCGATCCCTTCCATCTGGAGGCCTATCACACCACCACGGTAAACTACAACCGGGATGTGGAGATCTTCCCGGTGCTGCACGCCATCTTTGAAGAGATCATGGGAGAATGTCCCTATAAGTCCCCCACCGATATGGGCGTCAATATGGCGGGAAACTGCATCATCGACGACGAAGCCTGCCGGGAAGCCGCCAACCAGGAAATCATCCGTCGTTATTATTCCTGCCTGTGCGATCTCAAACGCGGAAACAGCTCCAAAGAAATCCTGTACAAGCTCCAGCTTCTCATGAAACAGGGCGGACTGACCATCAACGACCGTCCGGTCGTGAAAGCCGCCATGCAGCGGGAGGAGGAAACCGGCCATCCCGCAGTTGCCATTGAGCTTCCGGACGGCCAGCTCGTCACCGGAAAGACCACTGACCTGCTTGGCGCTGCCTCCGCCTGCCTGCTGAATTCCCTGAAGGTGATCGAGGGAATCGACCATGAGGTTCATCTGGTCTCCCCCACCGCGATTGAGCCGATTCAGACGCTCAAGACCGCTTATCTGGGAAGCATCAACCCCAGACTGCACACAGATGAGATTCTGATCGCCCTTTCCATCAGCGCCGCGACGGACAAACGGGCCGCCCTCGCGCTGAGCGCTCTGAGGCAGCTTCGCGGTTGTGAGGTTCATTCCTCTGTCATGCTCTCTTCCGTGGATGAGGGCGTTTTCAAAAAGCTGGGCATGCATCTGACCTGCGAGCCCAAGACTGAGGCGAAGGACGACAGGCGGTAACAGAAGCTGACATAAAAGCGGTCTTTCGTTTCTTTTAACAAACCGGCCGCGTGATACGCATTCTGATGCGCGTACCATACGGCCGGTTTTCCATTTCCTGCTTCTGTTTTCTCTTTTATTTCCCTTTTGATCTTCTGTTTATTTCCCCAATTTTAAAGTCTCGTCTTATAATTTCCCACCACCGAAACTCCCTCGTCAATTACCACAAAGGCATGGGGATCGTGCTTGTACACAATATGCTTGAGCTGGCTCAGCTCATATTTGGAGGCCAGGATATAGAGCACATGCACGGGCTCGTCGGTATAAGCGCCTACCGCCTCCCACTTCGTCACGCCTCTGTCCAGCTCGGTGAAAATTTCCTTTTCCATCTCCTCATCCTTCGTTTTGGTGATGACCCTCACCTCCACGTTGATGGTCTGGGCGTGCACCTTATCGATGGCAAAGGCGCTGACAAAAGCATAGATCAGTGAATAGATTACGGTAGGGACATTGAACAGGAACAGACAGATGCCGTACAACACCACGTTCACACTCATGTTTACCCGCCCCACTCTGAAATCCCTGCGCCACTTGATGAGCATCATGCCCACGATATCCGTGCCTCCAAGGGAGCCGCCGCACTTGAGGGCAAGTCCCATACCGACACCGCAGATGATGCCGCCGATCACACAGCAGGCTAGGGTATCCTCAGGAAGAATGGGCTGCGCCGGAATGGGAATCACGGAAAGCAGCACGGTCACAACCGTGACGCACATCACCGTTTTGGCAAAAAAGCGCCGTCCGATCCGTTTCATGGACAAAAGCAGGATCGGAGCGTTGATCAGGTAATAGATCACGCCCGCCACATCAAAATTCTGAAAGGGCGCATGCAGATATTCCACCAGCACCGTCCGGATCACCTGCGCAAAGCCCATGATTCCGCCGCTGTACAGAGACACGGGAACGATGAACAGATTGATTCCGAAGGCGTAGATCACCGCCCCTGCCAGTGCCCCGAGATAACGGTTAATCTGATACCATTTCCAGTACTTCTCAATTTCCTGAAGTTTCTGCGCCGCATGCTCCATATCCGCATCCTCCTGCTTTTTACCGGGCCGGGAAGCCGCTTTTCCAGCTCCCTGGCTTCGGGTTATATTCTGGTTTTTATTATACCCCGTCTGCGGAGGTTTTGCACTCATTTTTAATCAAACAGAACCTTCCAGTCCGGATCCGCCGCCGCGTCAAAACACATCCGCACCTGCTCCAGCGTATTCTTATCCCCGTTCAGCGCGGGCAGTCCGTCCAGTGAAAAGAATCCGCTCTCCGTCGTCTCGATATTCTCCTGAAAGCTGCCGCCCAGAACCCTGCAGAGAAAGAAAATCTTGCAGATCGGATTGGCATACTGCGGGAAATTGTGCCGGTTCCGGTCCTGTACGGCAATCACCTTCACGGGCTCCACATCCAGTCCCGCCTCCTCCTTCGCTTCCTTCACCGTATTGGAGGCTGGCGTCTGATTGTAATCGCACCATCCGCCGGGCAGGGACCAGCCTCCCGCTTCCTTCACCAGAAGAATTTTCCCATCCTGAAAAATGGCCGCGCGGGTATCCAGCTTGGGCGTCTGATAACCATATTCCCCGCAGAATACATCCTTTACTTTTTCCAGCGGAAGCTCCGTCTTCATCGCCATGAGCTCCGCCGATATCTCCCGGACCCGCTCAAATCTTTCCTTATCAAACGCGTCTCTGGTATAGGCCAGTCCGTTCTGCGCGATTGACTGAAGCTCCATCGCCAGGCGGATCAGTTTATCCAGTTCGTTCATACCAATCTCCCTTCTGAGACATCATCAGTTGGTTTGTCTGCAACTTTCCCATATTTTTCAATTATATTTTTCACCATATTATTTAGCATTTCTTTTCCTATAAAAGGGGCAATATGTTCAAAATATTGAAATTTATTCTGTTCATATTCCTCCAGAGCTATTTTTTCTATTAAAGATTTACTTACAAAAGGAAAATAATCCTCTAAAGCCTGAATGCCTTTTTCTTTATATATTTTCAGTATGAGTGAATCCCGTACTCCACAATCCATAAAAGCGATTAAATTGCCAACTTTACAGCCTTCATTAATTTTTTTGGAAACCGTCCGGTTTATCAACTCAACATCCGCGAAAGGAGCCACTGTTTCGGCCTGTTCATAAACGTTTTGATTCATATATTTCAGGAACAGACCGTTACAAATATCAGTGCCCAGGAATGGCAATATTTTCTCAATTTCCCTGATATTCAGCAGCTCCTCATTTTTCTCAAAAAAATCGTCCGCCAGCTCCATTTGCGTTATGTTGATGTTTTTTCTCGCAGAAGAGATTCTTTTACCGACGCCTGCCATATCAAACATTTTTCATCCTTCCTTTCCCCTTATTCTGACAGATTCCGTTAAACGGTAAGCATATTATATATTGTAAAAATCCATAACGTCCATAAAGCGTTGATTGAATGAAAAAATAAAGCGTCCATTGAGCCGTCGCCACGCTGATCTGTCCTCAATATACAATGAAAGCGTCCCTTTCGGAACGCTTTCAACGGCCCCTGTTCTGATCAGGAAGGCATGTGGGGACACGATTTCGTTTTTCTCCGCCGCACAGCTACACAACTGTATTTCAGCCGTTCAGCTTATCCAGCACCTCCTGAATCTGCTGCGGCGTCACGCTCCCCGCAGCGAAGCTGAAGGAGCCGCGCAGGGGCATGTACTTCATCATCGCGGCCTGCATTTCCGCAGTGATGGCTTCCGCCGCCGCATCCGTGGTATCCTCATTCTCCTTTTTCTCCAAGAAATCGATGTGCATGAGCGGGGCAAGAAGCTCCATCGCCTCCGGGTCGTCCATCAGATCGCCGAAAGGCGTGTCCATGGTATAGTGCCTGGGCAGCTTCCTGGTGGATTCCACATAAACCTCCTGCTCAATGGCGATGTCACGGGAAGAACCTCCTATCTGGATCAGATATTTTCCGCTTTCCACGTACCAGTCGTGGATATCCGTATTCCAGTAGGCAAATGCTCTCATATCCAGCGTGAAGCTGACCATCTTCGTCTCGCCGGGAGCGAGCTCGATCTTGTCAAAGCCCCTCAGTTCTCTTACGGGCCGAATCACCTTACTGTCGGGTGCGGATACATAGAGCTGCACCACCTCTTTTCCGGTGCGGCTTCCCGTATTGGTTACGTCCACGCGGATGGTAACGGTATCCGTGTCCTGAATGCGTCCGGCGCTGAGCTTCGGCTCGGAATAGGCAAAGGTGGTGTAGGACAGGCCATAGCCGAAGGGGAAGCGGACTGCCATTTTCTTCTTGTCATAATAGCGGTAGCCCACGAACACACCTTCCCGGTATTCCACCCGGTCTCCTTCTCCGGAGTAATACAGGTAGGACGGGTTGTCTTCCAGCTGATAGGGAAAAGTCTCCGGAAGTTTTCCACTGGGATTCACTTTTCCGAAGAGAATATCCACAACCGCAGCGCCCACGGCCTGGCCGCCCAGATAGGCTTCCAGAATTCCCTTAACCTGATCCGCCCAGGGCATTTCCACCGGAGATCCGTTGTGAAGCACCACAACGGTATTGGGCTGCACAGCGGCCACGCGTGCGATCAGCTCGTTCTGACAATCGGGCATCCGCATATGGGTTCTGTCAAAGCCCTCCGATTCAAAGGCATCCGGAAGACCGGCAAAAATCACCGCAGCTTTTGCTTTTTTTGCAAGCTCCACCGCTTCTGTAAGGAGCGCTTCGTCCGTCTGGTCCGCATCGTCCCTGAAGCCTTCAGCAAAGGAAATATTTCCCCAGTCCTTCACGCAGTCCCAGGCGCTGGTCACCTTATGGCTGTTAATATGAGAGCTTCCGCCTCCCTGATAACGGGGCTTTACCGCATATTTTCCAATGAAAGCGATTTCCGCCTTTTCGTCCAGCGGCAGAATGCTGTCCTCATTTTTCAGAAGGACGCAGGTTTCCTCCGCCACCTTCCTCGCAAGCTCATGATCCTTATCCCGGTCAAAAACAGCCGTTTTATCCCGGTTTTCTTCATAACAGTATACAATATTCAAAATGCGTTCCACCGCCCGGTCCAATACCTCTTCCTTCAGCCGTCCATTCTTCACCGCTTCCACAATAAGCCGGTCATTGATGCCGCCGGAGGAGGGCATTTCCAGATCCAGTCCAGCTTCCAGATCGGGCACCCGGTCATTGACCGCTCCCCAGTCGCTCATCACAAAGCCGTCAAAGCCCCATTCACCGCGCAGTATGTCGGTAAGCGTTTCTTTATTCTGCGCAGCATAAGTGCCATTGATTCTGTTATAAGAACACATGACGGTCCAGGGCTTTTCCTTTTTTACCGCTCCCTCAAAAGCTGCAAGGTAAATCTCATGCAGGGTACGTTCATCAATCTCGGAGGAAGAGGACAGCCTGCGATGCTCCTGATTGTTCGCCAGGAAATGCTTGATGCTGGTTCCCACATTTTTGCTCTGCACGCCCGCAATCAGCGCGCCCGCCATTTCAGAAGCCACATATGGGTCTTCCGAATAATATTCAAAATTCCGGCCGCACAGAGGAGAACGTTTGATATTCACAGCAGGCCCCAGAATCACGCCCACGCCTTCCGCCTGGCATTCCTCTCCCAGCGCCTCTCCCATCTCTGTAATCAGCTCCCGGTTGAAGCTGGCCGCCGTGCCGCAGCCTGCCGGAAAGCAGACAGCCTTAATACTGTCGTTCACTCCCAGATTATCCGCTTCCTGATCCTGCTTTCTCAGGCCGTGCGGTCCGTCGGAAACCATCATAGCCGGGATTCCCAGCCGCTCAACCGCCTCCGTGTGCCAGAAATCCGCGCCCGAACACATCGATGCTTTTTCTTCCAGCGTCATTTTTGCTACGAGTTCCTTCAAATCTTCCCGTGTCATATAACCTCCATTCCCGCCGCCACAAAAGCAGCACCGCTTAAGGGCAGCACGCCGATATTCATTGTTTTATCATAGCATAACGGATACGGGCGTGCTAATCTCATTCCTGACTTTCTATGGGTCAATATTGACTTTTTTTTGCTGATTCCGGATAATATATCTGTACTTCAGGGAAATTTCTTACCTGAACTGAACATTTTTGATCCGGATATTCTTTGATCCGGATACTTTTGTCAGAAAGAAGGGACAGGATGCAGACAAAATCAACACGGGAATCCATCCATGAAAATGTGGTCGTAGAGCCGGATCTCCAGGTCAGATGCTTTTCCTACGAAGATGCCGGCGTGCGTGTCCCTGCACACTGGCATCACAGCCTGGAGATTCTGCTGATCGATACGGGCGACATGGAAGTGAACATAAATGATATACGGCTTCGGCTGCAGAAAGACGATTTTATTCTCATCAATTCCGGAGATATCCATTCTACCAGCTGCTCCGAAAATGCCCGTATCTGTGTCCTTCAAATTCCATATCCGTTTCTGAAGTCCAACATTCCGGAGTATGACCATATCCGTTTCCGCACGGGCTCCTGCGGGAACAGGGAAATGGACCGAACCTTCCGTCTCCTTCTCCGCCAGCTTCAGGAATACGGCGGTCAGAATTCCCGCCTGCAGAAACAGCAGCAGCCGGAGCTGTGCCCCGGCCTGTCCCTGCATTTCAAAAGTCTTTTATATGAGCTGCTCTATCTGTGTATTTCAGGCTATCAGCTTCCGGAATCCGATCGCGGCGGACGCTTCAGCGATACGGAGCGCGCCCGGCTCATCGCGGTAACCGATTATGTAAATGCGCATTACATGGAACCTGTCACTCTGCAGGATGCCGCTTCCGTTGTCGCGCTGAATCCGGAATATTTCTGCAGATTTTTCAGGAAAAGTATGGGGATCACTTTCCTGGAATTTGTCAATCAGGTACGCTTTTCCCATGTATGCCGCGACATTCTCCACACTGATCAGAGCATCATGGAAATTCTTGTCCGTCACGGCTTTACCAATTACAAGCTGTTCCGCCGTATGTTTCATGAAACCTATGGCTGCACCCCGTCAGCCAAACGCAAAGAGGTCTCCGGCAGGTAATTCCGGAGGCCTCTTTATGCGCGATACGCCCGGAGGGCGACCGCCGTGCCTGCACGAGCGGGCATCCGACGGGCAACGGTCATCGAGCAGCCGTAGCTGCGAGATGAGCGAGGTATCGCGGTGATTGGCTGGGGGAGGAATCTTCCCCCAGCCGATTCCGATGTGAGCGTGCGCAGAAGCGCACATTTTTATGAATCCTGTCCGTTCCCCACTCTGCCGAAAAAGGTCAACAGATACAGACCGCAGATTCCTACTAAAACGTAGATGATTCTGGAAATCAGGCTCATCTGGCCGAAAATCATGGCGACCAGATCGAAACGAAACAGCCCGATCAGTCCCCAGTTGACCGCCCCTATAACGGCGATCACAAGCGCTGTATAGTCAAGTGCTTTGCTTCCCATGACAGCCACCTCCTTTTCTCTACGTGACTATCATGCCCGGATTTCAGGAAATTATACACAACAATTTTTATCCTTCAATCCTCTTATGCAAGTACAGAAGGAAGAATATGCTCAATCATTCTATCACGCATTTCTGCAAGCTTCCAGATATCCTGCCTTCTCCAGTTCCTGGCTATAATCATCATAGAACCACACAGAAACCTGTTTGTCATCCTCCAGTTCCAGATGATCCATTCCCGGGCTCATATAATAATCTTTAAATTCATCATAAGGGAGTGTTTATCCGGCCTGGTTTCCGAATAAGGAACCGGTGCAAAGTGACATTTTCCAAAAACCGCCGATAGCCTCCCTCATAAGGAGTTGATATTGCCTTCCCCCAAAGCAGCTTAAAACATCTTTATTAAGTTCATCGCAGGTAATCAGTATAATTGCAGGCTGATTGCTCATTTTAGTTTTCCCCTCTTTTCATCATAAGCCGAAATACCGACTGTGGAAAGCCATCAAGCGTTTCCGTATCTGTCAGCGGCCTGAGATGAATTTTCTCTCCAAAGGCCAGCACGCTCCATTCTTCGTCCAGAGGTTTCCATTCCACTCCTCCCGGCCGGCCTGGTGTACCAGTTTCAAAGAAATGGACAAAAGTTTCATACACAACGGACGCCATTATCTCTCTTTCCATTCTGCTCTGCCCGTGAAAAAGACTGTCATCTGCCGCTGCATTGTCAAAGGCCATGGCATGATCCAGCACATGGGACGCAGGTCCATATTCAAAGCTGTAATACCAGACCCTGCTTCCACTCTTTGACAGCTGCTCCGCCAGACGGCGGCTGTAGGTGCGATACATATAATCGGACAGGATGCGCACCCATTCCTCCGTCTTTTCCTTTTCGGAAGGAAGCCTGCCGCTGTTGACGCAGGATTTTTCATATGCCTGAAAATCTGCTTCCGCAATCCTGGCATTTTCTCCAAACAGATAACCTGCAATAACAGGTGCCTTTTCCACAAAATCTTCCTGAAGGCTGGTAAAATACATCTCATGCAGGCAGCTTCCCACCATGACGTTGCCCTGCCAGTATTCTCCCCGCTCGATCCTCTCCTGCCAGTCCAAAGGAAGCACGGCGCCGTCAGCCACAGGGCCGAACATACAGGTATTTCCAGGATTATCTACCACATGCTCCTGAATAGTGAGCAGCTTATCCACATCCAGCGTCAGAATATCCTCCGTTTTCCACAGATACCCAAGCTTTTTCCCCTCTTCCAGAAACATTTGGGTTACACAGGCCGCTGTTTCCTCACTGCGGATACTCTGCCATGCTCCACTTCCCATCAGAGCCTGCCTGCAGAAAGTCCTCATCTCAGGGCGCAGGAACAACGCTCCCATTGATTTGGCTCCCGCAGATTCTCCAAATGTGGTAATTCTATCCGGATCACCACCAAAAGCCCTGATATTTTCCGAAATCCATTTCAGAGCGGCAAGCTGATCCAGCGTTCCGTTGTTTCCTGTATGGCGGTATTTTTCCCCCAGTGCTTCTCCGAGATACAGATATCCCAGCGCGCCAAGGCGGTATTCCACAGAAACATAAATGAACCGATGATCCCGAACAACCCTTTTCTCATCCCGATCATGACTGGTTCCATTCTGAAATGCGCCTCCGTGCAGCCAGACTGCTACAGGAAGAAGCTGCCTCTCTGCCGAAAGCGTATCCTGTGAAACACTCTCCCCTTCCGTTATCTCTTCTTCCGATTCGGCAGCACCAAAAGGGACAAAAATATTCAGATTCAGACAGTCTTCTCCGTATTTTTCCCGCTGTCCTGCCTGCAGGGAGGCAGACTGGATTGCCGCCGGCCCAAAATCCTCCGCCTTCCGCACGCCCTCCCAGTTATACTCTACGGGCGGCATGAAACGATCCGCCCTGGCATAGGGAACACCACGGAAACAATACAGATTCTTTTCCCGTCTCCCCTCCACAATGCCATGTGCTGTGCACACTCTCCATGTTCCCTGCTGTATTCCTTCATTCATCATTTCCCTTATCCCTTCCAGTGCAGCCTGTGCAGTTCCCCCTCCATCAACAGTCCGTCAAAATGGTTCTGCCTCAGCGCTTCGTAAAGCACGATCGCCACTGAGTTGCTCAGGTTCAGAGAACGGATCTCGTCCAGCATGGGGATGCGGATACAGGTCTCCTCGTTTTCCACCAGAATCTCCTCCGGGATTCCGGCGCTTTCCTTTCCAAACATGATGTAATCGTCAGGGCCAAAGGCAGCTTCCGTATAAACGCGCTTCGCCTTGGTGGTGGCCATCCAGATCTTTCTTTCCGGATGCTTTCCGGCCTCCAGCTTCAAAAAATCCTCATAATTGACATAACGCCGCACATCCAGCTTATGCCAGTAATCCATGCCGGCCCGTTTGATCTGCTTTTCGTTCAGCTGAAAACCGAGTGGCTCGATCAGATGCAGGACGGAACCTGTCGCCACGCAGGTTCTGCCTATGTTGCCCGTGTTGGCCGGAATTTCCGGCTGATGCAGTACAATGTTCATTCCTACCTCCATGCCGAAGCGTCAGCGAAGGCACGCGCGCCCAAGTGCCGCCACAGCAGCGTTTTCACGTCCGTTCCGCTTTCAATCGTTTTACAAAATCGGCCAGACGCCCGATGGCCAGCTTCAGATTTTCCAGAGAGTAGGCATAGGAAATACGGATATATCCCTCTCCGCATTCTCCGAACGCGGTTCCCGGTACCACGGCCACCTTTTCCTCCCGCAGGAAACGAAGGGCGAATTCATCGCTGGTCAGTCCGAACTCCTTAATGCAGGGGAACACATAAAAGGCGCCGTAGGGTTCAAAGCAGGGAAGTCCCATCTGTTGAAAGGCGTACATCAGATAGCGCCGCCGCTGGTTATAGGCCTCCCGCATTTCCTGTACGTCTCTGTCTCCGTTTTTCAGGGCCTCCACCGCCGCATACTGGCTGGTGGTCGGCGCACACATGATGGCGAACTGATGAATTTTCAGCATCTGGTCCAGAATCAGGCGCGGACCGCAGGCATAGCCCAGACGCCATCCGGTCATGGCATAGGATTTGGAGAAACCGTTGATCAAAATGGTTCTTTCCTTCATTCCCGGAATCTGCGCGATGGAAACATGGTCTCTTCCATAGGTCAGCTCACTGTATATTTCATCGGAAATCACGAAAAGATCCTTTTCCAGAATCACTTCTGCGATTTCTTCCAGATCCTTCCGCTCCATGATCGCTCCGGTCGGGTTGTTGGGGAAGGGAAGAACGAGCACTTTGGTCTTATCCGTAATGGCGTCCCGAAGCTCCTGCGCCGTCAGACGGAACTGGTTTTCCGCCTTCAGATTGATGATCACCGGAACCGCATCCGTCAGAATGGCACAGGGCTCGTAGGAAACATAGCTGGGCTGGGGAATCAGCACCTCATCTCCCGGATCGATCATTGCACGCAGAGCGATATCAATGGCCTCGGAGCCTCCCACCGTGACCAGTACTTCGTGGGCAGGATCATATTCCAGCTCAAACCGTCTTTTCAGATAATTGCAGATCTCCACCTTCAGCTCCTTCAGACCCGCATTGGAGGTATAGAAGGTCCGCCCCTTTTCCAGGGAATAGATACCCTCGTCCCGGATATGCCAGGGCGTATCAAAATCCGGCTCACCTACGCCCAGCGAGATGGCATCGTCCATTTCACTGACGATATCAAAAAATTTCCGGATTCCGGAGGGCTTAATGGTTACAATTTTTTCAGACAGCGGATTTCTCATGGCATGATCTTCTCCCTTGTATCTTCATATTTTCTGGCCAGAATGGTGCCATGATCCTTATACTTCTTCAAAATAAAATGCGTCGCGGTGCTCAGCACGCCGTCCAGCGTGGACAGCTTCTCCGATACAAAGGAGGAAATCTCCTTCAGATTCCTTCCCTCCAGCGTCACCAGCAGATCAAATCCGCCGGAAATCAGATAGACCGCGTTCACCTCCGGATACTTGTAAATCCGCTCCGCTATATTGTCGAAGCCCTGTCCTCTCTGCGGCGTCACCCGCACCTCGATCAGTGCGGAAATTTTATCCAGGCTCGTTTTATCCCAGTCGATCAGCGTGTGATAGCCGCAGATGATCCCTTCCGCCTCCATCGCCGCCAGCTCGTTTACCACATCGATTTCTTCCACACCCAGAATTACCGCCAGCTCCTTCAGATCAATCCGGCTGTTCTTCTCAATAATTCCAAGCAGCTGCTCTCTGAACTCTCTCATACCTACCTCTTTCTTTGCGGCCGAACGGCCGCATTTAATCCGTGCGAAGAATTGCGCCAGCAATTCTTCCAGGAAATCGGCCCTGCCGATTTCCGTGCCTCTTTTCCTGCGGCCGAACGGCCGCATTTAATCCGTGTGAAGAATTGCGTCAGCAATTCTTCCAGGAAATCGGACCCCTCATGGTCCGATTTCCGCTTTTCTTCGCGGCCGAACGGCCGCATTTCATATCAATTTATGAATCTCATCCATCCTGACCGGTCCCAGGAACCGCTTCTCTTCTCCGTTCCAGACGATTCTGTCGTTTCCGGCTGTGGCTCTTCCCACCACTGCTGCCGGGATGCCTTCCTTTTCCAGGCTTTCAGCCAGGGCATAGCCGTCGTCCGCCGCAATCAGCAGACTGCCGCCGGAGATCAGTTCGTAGGGATTCAGGTCAAGGTGGTTGCAGATTTCCACCGTTTCCTGTCGGATAGGAATTTTTTTCAGGTCGATCTCCAGGCCAACGCCCGAGCTTTCTCCCATCTTCCAGAATGCGCCGAAGATTCCTCCTTCGGACACGTCTGTCATGGCACAGATGCCTTTGCCGGTGTCTGCCTTTAACGCGGCCGACGCGTCGGGAAGCACGGACAGATATCGGTCAAAGCCCTTTGCTTCTTCCACCAGATACGCAGGAAAACGGCCCAGAAGCTCCTGTTCCTTTTCCTGCGCAGCCACTGCAGTTCCTTCCAGGCCGATCCATTTCGTCACCACCAGCTCCGCACCAGGATAGAGGCCGGAGGTTCGTATCCCCTGCCCGGGAGAAACAGTGCCCGCCGCAGTGGCAGAAACTACCGCCCGTTTCACTGCAGAAGTGACCTCCGTATGGCCGCCGGCAATCTGAATATCCATTCCGGCGCAGATCTGATCCGCCTGCTTCATGAGTGCTTTCAGATTCTCTTCCTCCGCTTCCGGCGGAAGCAGCACTGTCAGCCAGATGGCTGCAGGCCTTCCTCCGCAGGCCGCAATGTTGTTCACAGCAGTATGAATTCCGTACAAAACCGCATCATGGCCGGTTTTCACCGCAGCAGAAGAAGAAACCAGCAGCTCCTCATCCGGCGGAAATGACAGAATGGCACAGTCCTCCCCAGGTTCTGCGCCACTCAATACTTCTTTTCTTTTTGTTTTCAGCTGTCTGAATACGGAACGTTTCAGAACACTCTCCTGTATTTTCCCTATATTCATTTCTTTTCACTCTGGCGTTTGGCTCTCTTCGCTCCGGCAGAGAATCCCCGGGCCATTCTGCCCGGGGATTTCCCGATTTCCAGCTTAAAATGCATTGATACCGAACGCTTTTCCCACTTTTCACTTTTTTGCAAAGCTTATCACTGTCCAGCCTGCTGTTGCTGCTGTGCAAGCTGTTCATTGTACTGCTGGATCAGAACTGCCTGCTCCTCAGGCGTCTTTCCTTCCAGAATTGCAGCCAGAGCAGGATCAATTCCCGTGGGCGTCTCCGAGGGCGTCGTCGTGGTTGACTGGCCGCTTGCCAGTGCAGAAGCCACGCTCTTCACATGGTCAATGCTTCCGGTGGCAATGGCCGCCTGCAGCTCGTTATAAGCGTTTGCATCGTTTGTTGAGGTTCCCACAGTTGCCGTTCGCGGCGTCATTTTGTAGCTGCTGCTGTTCACCTGCTCCCGGCTGACCTCTTCTCCGTCCACTGTCACGATCTTCCACAGTCTGGCCTTGTAGCCGGTGTGGGCGGACTGGACATCCACATAGCCGATGGGCTGTGACGAAGTCTGATTGATCACCTCTGCTCCCGGCGAAATCGTTTCAAGGACCTCGCTCTCATAGGTCACCTTCCGGTTAGGATCCCTGGTCTCCACGCCGTAAATGGTAAAGGTGATTCTTTTATTGCTCGTATAGCCTTCAATATAAATCGGATAATCTGTATTATTGGTGAAAATGAAGTCCTTTCCGGATGATTCCGCAATCGCCGCGTCCATGGACGGATCCACATAGTTGACAATCATGGAATGATTGTGCCGTTCATCCACCTGCAGCTCTGCAAGAAGAACCGCATTGTAGAGAGTGGTGGATACCTGACAGATACCGCCGCCGATGCTGTCTACCACCTGACCGTTCAGATAGGAACCGGCCATATAATAACCGTTTTCTTCCGTAAATGGTGCTACCGCTTCGTAGGTAGAAAAGCTTTCACCCGGATAAACCGTGGTACCGTTGATCAGCTTGCAGCCATTCGCCACATTGGCGCTTCTGTCTGAACCGGATGAGGAATAGCTGGTGGTATAGGTACCGAGCACATCCTTCACAAGAGCCAGATCCTCCGCATTCCCCTGAGGCTCCTCCTCTGTCACCACCAGATCGATAGAGGCGTCTCCGCCCTTCCACTGTGTAGTCAGATATTCATATACCGCCGTTTCAGAAGCGCTGTTGTCTATGACTACGCCTGTCTGACCGTCTTCAATCACAAATTTCCCATTTTCCCTTGTAAGATGGGCATCAATGGCTTCTACATTATACTGGTCGCATTCGTTCTCGATCAGGGAAGCGATTGCTTCCTGATCAAAGGAAAACTGAATATCATAGACCTTATTTTCATACTCCAGATCTTTGACCGCCTTATAGCGTGTCACCACATTACCGGATTTTCCCAGGTTCACCGCTTCGCTCACCAGATTCTGGTTGCTCCAGCTCATTCCCAGTTCCGATGCGGTCGTCGTCACCGTATTTCCGTCCACAACATTCAGCGTGATCACGCTGCTTCCCAGAGAATCCACATAGGCCTGTACCGCCTCCTGCGCCTCTGTCTGGGTCATTCCCGCCAGTGAAATCTCTCCGGCATATACGCCTTCTTTGATCGTATCATCCGGTCTGGCCTGCGCCTGTGCGGAAATGCCGGAAGCGACAGGGGCAATTCCCGCAAAAAGCAGGAATGCCAGAAAACAAATCCATTTTTTCATCATTCAATCACCCCTAAAAGCATTACAGCACATACAGCAGTGTCGGTATCACCATGGCCAGAACCAGTATGATAATGATCACGGATGAAATTATTCTTTTGGATTTCTTACTGTAAATATTAAACATTGTAATCTCCATTTCCAATATACATCAGCTGTTTTTGTTTACTTAACAGCTTATTATATCGAAAAGATCCCTCTTTTGCAAGAGCGCGCACTGATGTGCCGCATTCCGGAATGCAGAAAAATACGGGTTATTTTCTCTCTTTTTCGGGATTTTCCACAGTCCCGGGTACTTTTCCGTATCTTGCGATGAGCTGATCCGCAAGACGGCTCGCCTCATTTTTGGTCAGCCTTTCCACGTCCACAGGAAGCTGCGTTTTATACAACGCCGCCAGGCGCCGCAGGCGTTCCTTCTGAGAACGGCTGGCAGGCCCCTCTCTTTTTACGTTGAAAATCAGAGGAAGAGGAGCAAACGGCTTTTCCTCATAAAATTTTTCACAGAGAAGCTCATACAGAGCCGCCGTCGCCTGCGCATCCCCCAGCGCCCGGTGCGCCTGATGAGGAATATTGAAATGGAGGCAGAGCTGCTCCAGGCTCCGGCTCGGAAGCTCCGGAAGGTATTTCCGGGCAAGCTTCAGGGTATCGATGCCGTCCGCTTCAAAGGAAAGCCCGGCGTTTACCGCTGCCTTTTTCAGAAAGGAAAAGTCAAAAAGGAGACTGTGGCCCACCAGTACATCCTTTCCCAGAAAATCCAGAAGCTGTGGGAGAACCTGAGCGATATCCGGCGCGTTGTCCACCTCTTCCTGCCGGATGCCCGTGATCTGTCTGGTGCGCTCCGTCAGCTCCCTTCCGGGATTCACCAGGCTCTGCCAGATCTGTACCGCCCGTCCATCCCGGACCCTGACCGCGCCGATTTCTATGATTTTATCTGTTCTGGAATGCAGGCCCGTGGTCTCCAGGTCCACACAGACGTAATCCCTTACCGGGCTTTTCATGGCTTCTTCCCTTCCGCCTTTTTCTTTTTTTCATACCAGGGACACACCCCGGTCAGGAAGCATTCCCCACACTTGGGATTTTGCGCCTTGCAGAGCTGTCTGCCCAGAGTGATGATCTGCATGTTATAGAGAATCCAGTGATCCTTGGGAAGCACACGCATCAGATCCTTCTCCACCTTCACCGGATCTTCCTCCTTCGTGAAGCCCAGGCGGTTTGAGATCCGCTTCACGTGGGTATCCACCACGATGCTGGGATCATTGTAGATGTTGCCCCGGATCACGTTGGCGGTCTTCCGCCCCACACCCGCCAGGGAGGTCAGATCCTCCAGCGAACGGGGTACTTCTCCGCCGAACCGGTTCACCAGATCCTGACAGCAGGAAATAATGTTTTTTGCCTTATTATGGTAAAATCCCGTAGCGTGAATATCCTGCTCCAGCTCCTTCAGATCCGCCCTGGCGAAGTCTTCCACACTTCTGTACTTCTGAAAAAGCTCTCTGGTGACGATGTTCACCCTGGCATCGGTGCACTGGGCGCTCAAAATGGTGGCAATCAGAAGCTGCCAGGCATTCTCATGCTCCAGATAGCAGATATATTCCGTTCCGTAATGTTCATCCAGAAGCTGAAGCACCTTCTCAACCCGTTCCTTCTGTCTCATTTCCGTTTTTGTTCCTTTCTTTATTTATCTTAATTTTCTCACCCTGCCGGACCGCCTCATTCATAATGAATTCTCCCGGCAAATGGACGTTCATGCAGGCACGACGGCCGCCTGCCGGGATTATCGCGCAAAATTCACAGTGGAAGAAGCACTGCCCGCGCTTCCCGGTTCAGAGGATTCCTGTTTCGATAGTCGAAGAGCACAAAATATCTGGCGGCTCCATCTTTTTCCTCCGCAGCCCCCATTCCCGCCTCCCATACCGGAAGGCTGAAGCATTCCACATGGGTCATGCGCGCCATCTGTCGGGAATCATAGCCCGCCTGCACGTATTCCGCCAGGAAACGGGGATTTTTCTCCTCTTCCCGGTAAAAACGGCTGATTTTTTCCTTCACCTCTTCCTCCTGTCGGAAGGGAGGGGCAAAATCCGGCCGGCTCTTCGCATTCTCCCGCAGATAAAGATCCAGAGTCAGAAGCTGCCGCCAGACCTCTTCCCTTTCCGGAGCCGCCTGCAGAGCAAATTCCAGAAGAGCCTGATAGCGGTACATGCGGGAAGGGCTCTGCCGGAACAGACCGTGACTGTCATAAAAATCTGCCAGAGCGCGGTACATCCCAAAAGGCGACAAAAAGCAGCTCTCCAGGACCGGAAGGGTATGGGTAAACTGAGCGCTGTTGTAATACAGCTCCACCATCTCCTCCACCCGCTTCAGCGTCAGGATATCCGCATAGGAAATCCAGCGGGTACAAAGAACCTCATAGGGCGGGAAATCCGTATACATGACCCCGTATTCCTCCGCCTTTTCGTGCATATGGGAACCCTTCAGCACCTTCAGGAAACCCAGCTGCAGCTGATCCGGCCTGCAGGAATAAACGTCGTTAAAGGAGTGCTGAAAGCTCTCCATATCCTCCAGCGGGAGCCCGGCGATCAGATCCAGGTGGATGTGGATGTTCCGCCCTTCCCGGATTTTTCCCACGATTTCCTTCAGCCGCTCCCAGTCAGCCGCGCGCCGGATCTCCTTCAGCGTATCCTGATTGGTGGACTGCACGCCGATTTCCAGCTGTACCAGACCGGGACGAAGGCTGCGAAGCAGCGCCAGCTCCTCCTCCGTCAGGATATCAGCCGCGATCTCAAAATGGAAATTGGTGACACCGTTGTCATGTTCCCGGATATAGCTCCAGATTTCCATGGCATGGGCATGGCTGCAGTTAAAGGTGCGGTCCACGAACTTTACCTGTGGCACTTTTTTGTCCAGGAAAAACTGAAGCTCCTTCTTCACCAGCTCCACGTTCCGGAAGCGCACCGTTTTATCGATGGAGGACAGGCAGTAGCTGCACCGGTAAGGGCAGCCCCGGCTGGATTCGTAGTAGATGATACGGTCCTGAAAGTCGTTGATCTCATTCTGTTCCCCGTAAAAAAAGGGAATCTCATCGAGAGGCACGGCCTGCCTCCCCGGCGTTCTTCTCACAACGCCGCCCGGCCGGGTGCGGTAAGCGATACCACGGATCTGATCCGGAAGGGGCCAGGCGGGAGTTTCTTCCGGGCTGTCGGGCGCTTCCGAAGAAGTCCCGAAGGAGGAAGGAAGCTCGTCCGCATACAGCTTCATCAGCTCCCGGAACGTCTCTTCCCCTTCTCCGATCATGACGCCCGCAGCCGACGGCAGGGCGGAAAGGGTCTCTTCCGGATCGTAGGAAACCTCCGGCCCGCCCAGCCAGACCGGGACATGTGGCAGAACCTTGGACAACTCGCGGATCAGATCAAACACCATCCCCCGGTTCCAGATATAACACGAAAAGCCGACCGCATCGGGCTTTTTCCCGTAAAGGTCGGCAAGAATCTCCCAGAAAGGCTGGTTGATGGTGTATTCCGCGATTTCAATTTCAGCCCTCGCAGTTCTGTCCGAAGATGCCGGTTCTCTGGACAGCGCGGAGCAGAAGCGTTCCGCATAGGCGCGCAGGCTGTAGACGGCGGGATTGGAGTGTATGTATTTGGCGTTGACGGCTGCGAGGAGGAAGCGCATGGGGGTACCATTTCCTTTCTGAAATATTCGCATAAGGCCAGAGCACCGGAGCCGAAAAATCTTCTTTCTCTCAGCTTTCTGTAATCCTTCTCATTCGTTCGATCCATTCCGAAAAATGGGGACATTTTTCCCTGATTCGATCTATCGTAATGAACTCCAGCCACTCGGCAGGCAGGTCCCCTTTCTGATACGCAACAGCCTGCATTATTCTTTTTGAAGGTGCCGTATCAGGGTCATGATTAATTTCTTCCGGAGGAATATTCTTTGTCTCTTCGTACAGCCGGTCAATACTGTGAATATCTTCCTCCTCCAGATAATCATATTTTAAGACCCGAATATCCGTATACAATAACGCCTCAAATTCATGAAGCTGAATATATGGAAGAAACCTGTCCTCTGATATGCCGGGAAGCTCAGACAAAATATCTTCTTTCATTGCCCTTTCCAACATCTCTGCTCCCATACAATGGTTCTGATACAGTCTGGCATTTTGATATTGCGGAAAATCTCCCGGAAGCCGGAAAAAGTCAAACATTGTTGAAACATAAGCCTCTTTATCACTCAGAAGCCATTTTTTAATATCTCTTTTTGCCTTTCCATATGAGGTCAGACCTCCTCTGTACTCATAATTCGACTGTCTGTCGGTGCTTGTCAGCACACACCGGGCATCCAGAACAGGATTTCCGCCAAAATACTGATTCAGTGTATTTTTTACAAATCTCAGTTCACTCTGTCCCTCTGTTATCACATTGATCCGTATCATACCGGCAGCCCTCCGAGCACATTTTTCTCCCAAAGCTCTCCAAGCGAATAGTCGTTCAACCACTCTTTCAGCTCATCCGACGTATGACGGCGCAGCACACTTGCCTGACGCCCCGGATCGTACTCCGCCGTTATAATATCATCACAGGTAAAATGATTCAAAAGAAGCGGCGACTGCGTGGATACAATGATCTGCGATGTCTTATTTGCCATTCGAATCTCTCTGGCAAGGACGGAAATTGCATATGGATGCAGTCCAATTTCCGGCTCATCCAGTATAATGGTCATGGGCGCAGAAACAGAAGGCTGCAGCAATAATGTTGTCAGGGCAATAAATCTTAAAGCCCCATCTGAAAGCTGATGCGGCCCGAACACCTCCTCTGCTCCGTTCTGCACCCAGTTCAGGCTGATATACCCATTTTCATCAGGTTCCAGAACGAAATCATAAAACTGAGGCAGAATCATTCTGACATATCGGACAATGCGCTGATAATAAGCATACTCCGCTTCATTTTTCTTCAATCGATACAGGAAACCTGCCAGATTTCCTCCATCCGCCCGCAGATATCCTCCATCAGCAGTGTTTGTGCTGCTGCGGATACGGGAACTGATGGAAGTATCGTTAAAATGAAATATTTTCAGCCTTTCCAGACATCCCCGAAGCGTTCTTACGGTCACATCACCGGAATCCGCCACACCGGCTTCAAAATGTCCTACTCCAAAATCCTGAACATAAGGACTGGAATATCTCTGATCCTGATATTCCATCTTTTCCTCTGCGAAAAAGAGCTGATTGGTAGCGCTTAATTCCAACGCAAATGAATATTGATCCGTTTTTCCCCCCGTCAGGTCCTGCAGCAGAAGGTCTCCGCGAATCTGATCTGTGTTCTTTGGCCCGAAATACATAAGAGAATTCCCGCCGCCCTGTCTGGATACGTAACTGCGCAGTCCGCGTGTCATCATATAGGAAATCATTTCAAGAAAAGAGACCAGATTACTTTTTCCCGCACCGTTCGCCCCAATGATAATATTCAGTTTTTGAAAATCTATCGTATTTTTTTCGAAATCATTATCATAAGAACGATAGCCCGCCAATGACAGACGTTTCAGGTATGTTCCCATAATTTCCTCTCATTTTACAATATAAACATTTAACATTTAAACAACTATATATACTAGAGAATATATATTCTCTACAATATATATTCTTCCGTCAGTATACCCTAATCTCCCCGCTTTATCAACCTTGGCCACAGAAAAATGGCCGCTATGAAAACCTTTTTTGCTCCAAACACCGGTTTTCATAACGGCCCTGTCTTCAGCATCTTCCTTCTTCTCTTTTCGCCCTTGAATATATGTTATTTCCGCATATATTCCATAAAATGCCCCCAGTCCTCCCGGCTCAGATAATGCGTCCCGGCCCGCAGGTGATATCCGATTTCTCCTTCTCCGAAGCAGTCGCCGGGAACCGGATCTCTGTCCGGGTGGATGAAGCCCTTCAGCCCCATCTTCCGATAATATTCTCCGGCGGCAACGCAGGAAAGATATTCTCCCTCAGGATCCGCCCAGCAGTCCTGCGAAGCGCTTGCCACATAGACACGGCGGGGCGCGATGGCAGCGAGAAGGAAATGCTGATCAAAGGGCATGGCCTCCTCCCTCTCCGCATAAGTCCCATACTTTTCATAGAACCAGTATGGAAAATTGTGATAAATTTTTCCCACTGTCTCGCCCTTCGTTCCTCTGGCAAGCGCCGCGCCGCTGCAGCCGGAGTCGTTGGAAAAGGTACAGTAAAACCGTTCGTCCAGCGCTCCCGCAAGAAGCGCGGTCTTTCCCAGCCGGGAATGTCCCACCACGCCGATTCGGTCATGATCAATCTCCGGAACCGTACAGGCATAGTCCATAACCCGGCCTGCCGCCCAGGCCCACAGACCTACTTTACCGCATTGTGCTTTTCCCCTTTTCCCGTCAGGATAGATCACTCCCGCCAGTCCGTTGTTAAAATCCCCATCGTCAGAGGTCACATCCTGATAGCAGAAATGCAGTACCGCAAAACCGTTATCCAGAATTTCCTCCGCCGGGAAGGACAGATCCGGAATCCGGTCCGTAAAACTGATATAAAGGAAACAGGGAACCGGTTTTCCTTCTTTCTCCCGCATTCCTGCTCCTGCCGGATACATCATAGACACCGGGAAGGAAAAAGTTCCGTTTCCGGTATTACAGTTCAGCTTCAGCTTTTTCAGTACCGCCTTTCCCGCACAGAAATTTTTATCCTCCGATTCCACATCAGCAGTTACTGCCACGGGCAGCTCCGGCAGAAAGCCGTATTCCTCTGACAGAAGAAGGTTCAGAAGCTCCGGCCGTTCAAAGCCGTACGGTTCGGGAAGTTGTGTTAATAATTCAGAATTCATAGGCCCCTCCAAAATTGATATACAGTGGTTGCTTATGTTCAGTATACCGCCAGAGATTGCCATTTTCAATCCTTCATCCCCCTCCTCCCGTATACCTTCTGATTCCTGCCATCACCGCCGCTTTCGCGCCGGACAGAAAAAGAACACAAACGACCGTCTGTATCAATACGCCCTCAGGACCTGTCCGCCCCAGCATCACACGAACCGGAATATTGGCGATGGGAATTGCCGGGACGGCAAACAGAAAGCATCCCGAAAGAAATCGTTGCGGAAACGCTCCTGCGGTTTCTCCGAAATGTTCATCAGGATATAATAAATATTGTTCAGCCCGCTCACCCGGATAAAACGAAAGGCCAGGGAATACAGACACACCATAAAGGCCGAAAGAATCGCAAGCCCCATAAGGCAGAGAAGCAGGTACAGAATGAAGCTCCAGAAGGAGATGGCCCTGTCCAGCCGTCCCAGATTTACCGTCAGCATGATGGCAGGGCAAAGCGCACTCATAAGACTGGAAAAATCTACCTTTCCCGTATTCATCTGAAACAGAATTCCAATGGGCCGTAAAAGCATATGGTCAAAGCTTCCGTCAGCAACGCCTTCCACAAACCGCATCTGGTTTCCATTAACAAATGCCCGGAAAAGCTGGTTAATGACCATGGATGTGCATATCAGCACCAGCATCTCCTCCCGGTTCCATCCGCCTATTTCTTCCACACTCCCGTAAATGAAATCCATGCAGGCAACATGGAGCAGTGTGTTAATGATACTCTGGATCAGCATCAGAATAAAATTGGCCCGAAAAATCGATGCCGCCATCAGAGACAGCTTTGCCTGCATGAAAAAAATCCGGACTTCCCTCATATCTGCGTTTTCTCCTCCTCCGGTAATACTTCTCCATTCGTACAGCCTTTCCTCAGGCAGTATTTCAATCACGCTCCCACAGAAGAATACCGTTTCAATCCGGCCCTCCATACCGCTTCCTTCAGAATTCCCAAGATCACGCACCAGGCCGCCTGCATCAGAATGAGATACTGCTGATCCGCCAGAGAATACTGCCCCAGAAGAATTTTAGTTGGCAGATATCCCCAGGAGGCTGCCGGAAGAATTTCCAGCACGGAAAGCCAGCCTGCCCTTTTTCAAAATCAGGATCCGGTCGCAGGTATTTTCTATATCGTCCATATCGTGACTGGTCAGCAGGATGGAGGCCCCTCTTTTCTGCTGATATTCCCGAATGAAATCCCGGAGCGCGTCCTGGCTGCCTATGTCCAGTCCGATCGTCGGTTCATCCAGAAAGATGAGACGGGGACTGTACAGAAAGCTGTTCACCAGCTCCACCTTCATCCGTTCCCCCAGGGAAAGCCGCCTCACCTGCGTATTTAAAAGGATGGTATCCAGTCTGAGCATCTCTGTCAGCCGTTTCAGACTTTCCCGATATTCCTGTTCCGGAATGTCGTATAACAGCTTCTGGTAAGCAAAGGTATCCACCGCCGGCAGATCTCATGGCAGGGATTCATGTCCCGGTGAATGATCTGCCTGGGAAGCTTCCGATACAGGCAGCCAAAACCTTTGATATATTCCGCAATAAAACTCTCCGGCAGGAACATGCCTGTTTTTTTCTGTAAACCTATATCCATTTCTTCAATTTTTCTTTGAACAGCCGGGAGTGCCCAGGACAAAACCTCTCCATAAAGATCGCTTTCCTCGCAGAACGAACAGTCCAACCGCGCCAGAATTCCATGCAGCCGCCCTATCAGCGTGCCAAAGGCATAATTTCTGCTGCTCTCCATATCTTTCCCGGACTGTTCCCAGAGCTCTTTTCCGCTCATCCGCTCTCCCTGAATCCGCCCGCACAGAATTCCAAACAATTCTCCTTCCTGCGTCAGATATTCCCTGCCGTTCTCCATTACATTTTCAGATTATCCTCGATATAATCCAGTGTCAGTTGGATACGGATAAGAGTTTCTTTCATCCTGAAAGCACCGTCTTTTTGAGTTCATTTTGAAAAACCGTAGGAAAATCAGCGCCTATTTTGCAGCCGACAGTGCGCTGGTCTGCATGTCCTTTAGATCGGTACGGCATTCGCCGCTCGCCAGCAAGCTCCCACAGGTTCACTTGCGCTCATTATATCATGTCACAATCGCAAAAACCTTTCCTGGATTGCGCTTTCTATCCATCTGCTCTCTTTTTCCCTGAGCAAATTCTATCGTATACTGCATCACTCCCATGGCAATCTAATCATCCGGATTCCTGCTCCTCAGCGGTCCTAAAACCGTTTGACGCCCGTCATACAGACTTCTATAATGAAAGCAAAAGAAAAAGGAGGTAAGTCCAGCTGATATGGAAACCACAGAGCAAATCCGGAAGGTAAAAGCTGTAAAATCAGCTCTCCTCTCCATGCAGCGTCATTCCTGGGAACAGGGCGTGGCCGCCCACGCCTTCCTCGATCTTGGAGAGAAGGATATGGTGACCGCCCTCGCCATGAGCGCGGTGATGCGGCAGACAGAAGACGGAAGAGCCGCTGTCATGGGTTCTGATCAGGCGGTGACGGATCCCTGCGCGCCCGGCGAGGCGATTGCGGAAGCCTGGCGGCTGACGGGGGATCCGATATTTGAGGATGCCCTGAACCGGCTTCTTGACTGGGCGCTGTGCCGGGCGCCGCGCACCTCCTGCGGCGTGGTCTGCCATCTGATCGGCACCAGGCAGGTCTGGGCGGATTCCTGCTACATGCTTCCGACCTTTCTTGCCGCCGCAGGGCATGCGCAGGAGGCCGTGGAACAGATGGAGGGATACCACAGGCTTTTATGCGATCCGCAGTCAGGGCTTTTCCATCATATTTGGGACGCGGAAACCGGACGCTTCGTGCGGGCAGATTTCTGGGGCGGCGGGAACGGCTGGGCCGCGGCATCCATGGCAAATCTTCTGCATCGTATTCCGGCACAGGAGGAAGAACTGCGACGCCGCCTGCTCGCCATGGAGCTTCCACTTCTGAAAGCCCTGCGCGGCATGGTGCGGAAGGACGGCCTGTCCCATGATATTCTCGACCGCGCGGACTCCTTCGTGGAGGTCAATTTTTCCCAGATGTACGCCTATGCTCTTTTCACAGGAATGGCGGAGGGCTGGCTGTCTCCGGAATACCTGCCTCTGGCGGAAAAAATGCGGGCTGCGGCAAACGAAAAGGTGGACGCTTACGGCTTTGTCCGGCAGGTCTGCGGCGCGCCTGATTTCTGCAGGCCCGGTATCTCTCCGGAAGGACAGGCCTTCTATCTGATGATGGAGAGCGCGGCAGAGCGTTTTCACGGACAGCGCCGCGCGTCCTCTGTTCCCGAATAAAAATGTGCGGCACATGGAAGCATCCACGTGCCGCATCGAATAATCGGACAGGGGAGCTTCCCCTGTCCGATCTCTTATTTTTTATATCTGTAAGCCGCTTCGTCCGGCTTTATCCCAGCGTGGCGATAAATCTGTCAAACGCTGCCTGGCCATCTTCAGTTCTCTTGTATACGCCGGCATCCTCCAAAACCTCCATGAACACCTGACCGATTTCCTTCTGGATGATTTCATGGATATTGTCCGCGTTCACATTTTCATACCTGGGAAGGAATTCCTCTACCCAGTCCGCATGCTTGGAAAGCACCTCATCGCTGCGGATGTCCGCGCCGGAAAGGATGGCCTTTTCCAGATCCGCCATCTCGCCGTCCAGACGGGAAGGAAGCACCGCAAGGCCCATCACTTCGATCAGGCCGATGTTCTCCTTCTTGATGTGATGCAGCTTTGCATGGGGATGATATACACCCAGAGGATGCTCTTCAGTAGTAATGTTGTTGCGAAGCACCAGATCCAGCTCATAATTGTCTCCGCGCTTTCTGGCGATGGGGGTAATGGTGTTATGGGGCTCTCCATCCGTTTCCGCATAGATAAAAGCCGCCTCATCCGTATAGCCGCGCCATTTCTCCAGAATCACATCCGCCAGAGCGATGATCCGGTCACTGTCGGGTCCGTTCAGGCGGATAACCGACATGGGCCAGTTCACCACGCCCGCCTTCACATCCTCAAATCCCTTCACCGTGAACTCCCGGTCCACACCGGCCTTTGCCATGGGGAACTCGTAATGTCCGCCCTGGAAATGGTCATGGCTCAGGATGGAACCGCCAACAATGGGAAGATCCGCATTGGAACCCAGCATGTAGTGCGGGAACAGCTTCACAAAGTCAAACAGCTTCACGAAGGTATCGTGTTCGATCTTCATGGGAATATGCTTCGAATTGAACACGATGCAGTGTTCATTATAATATACATAAGGAGAATACTGGAAGCCCCATGCGCTGTTGTTGATGGTGATGGGGATAATCCTGTGATTCTGTCTTGCGGGATGGTTTACGCGGCCCGCATAGCCTTCGTTCTCCATGCAGAGCTGGCACTTGGGATATGCGCTCTGCTTCGCATTTCTGGCAGCAGCGATGGCCTTGGGGTCCTTCTCCGGCTTGGACAGGTTAATGGTGATATCCAGATCGCCGTATTTGGTATGCGCCACCCATTTCTGATCCCTGCAGACACGGTAACGGCGGATGTAGTCCGTATCCTGGCTGAATTTGTAAAAGTAATCGGTCGCCTCCTGCGGGGAATTTGCATAATGCGCACGGAATGTGCGGATGATCTCGCTGGGGCGGGCCACCAGGGTACTCATAATCTTCGTATCGAACAGGTCCCGGTACACTACGCTGTTATTCTCCAGAAGTCCGTTGTCCGCCGCATAGTCCAGCATATCCTTCAGAATACTCTCCAGCTTTGCTACCAGCTCAGGCTCCTCGCTCCTGTCCGCGGTGATGGGCGTATCCGCATCCTCCAGCTCGTCCAGGCCGAACAGCTCCAGCAGGCGGTTCGTCGTATAAATCGTGTCCTCCGGCTCGATCAGCCCGGTGGCAAGTCCATATCTCACTAATTCTCTGATACTGTTCTGAATCATCTTTTTCCTCCATGCCGAAGCGTTGCTGAGGCCGTGAGGGGAAATCACGCAGGTGATTTCCCCTCTGCGATCACAGCAGTTTTGTGCTTCGGCGCAAAACTACCGGTTGAAAAATAAGCCATCGGGCTTATTTTTCAATCTTCCTCCATTTAAAGAACACTCGGTCCGTCACCGATCTCCACCACATAGAAGTCAGCGGCATATCCGATCTTCTTCAGATACTCCGCGCCGACCTTCTCGATGAAGTTGTCGATGGCGTCGGTCTTCACGATGCTAACGGTGCAGCCGCCGAAGCCCGCTCCGGTCATGCGGGAGCCGATCACGCCGTCCACCTTCCAGGCTTCCTCCACCAGAGTATCCAGCTCGATACCGGTCACTTCATAATCGTCGCGGAGGGATACGTGGGAAGCGTTCATGAGCTGTCCGAACTGGGCGATGTCGTTGGCTTTCAGCGCGGCAACCGCCTTGATGGTGCGCTGGTTTTCATAAACAGCATGCTTTGCACGCCTTCTGCGGACATCATCCTTGATGGCGCTCTTATACTGCTCGAACTGCTCCTCGGTCAGATCGCCCAGGCTCTTAATGCCGATCACTTCCTGAAGCTCTGCCAGAGCCGTTTCGCACTCGCTTCTTCTCTCATTGTATTTGGAATCGCCGAGGCCGCGCTTTTTATTGCTGCAGGCGATAACGATCTTGGCGCCTTCCAGATGGATAGGAGCATACTCATAGCTCAGGTCCGCAGTATCAAGGAAAATGGCATGATCCTTTTTACCCATCGCAATGGCGAACTGATCCATGATTCCGCAGTTAACGCCGTTAAAATTATTCTCGGAATACTGGCCGATCAGCGCCAGATCCTGATTGGTCACATCAAAGCCGAACATGTCACGCAGGATGAAGCCGGTCAGCACCTCCAGAGACGCTGAGGAGGAAAGTCCGGAGCCGTTGGGAATGTTGCCGCACAGGAGAAGATCCATGCCGTACGGGATCTTCATATCCCTCTTTTCAAAGGCCCACATCACACCCTTGGGATAGTTTGTCCAGTCAGCCTTCTTCTCAGGGGTCAGGTTATCCAGACTGCTCTCAATCACGCCGAGATGCTCAAAATTCATGGAGTAAAAGCGAAGCTTCCGATCCTCTCTCTTTCTTGCCGCGCCGTAGGTCCCGATGGTAAGCGCGCAGGGGAATACATGCCCGCCGTTATAGTCCGTATGTTCGCCGATCAGGTTAACGCGTCCGGGCGCGAAATAGGTCTTTACCCCTTCGGTATCTCCGAACACCTCCCCGAATTTCTGCAGTACTTTTTCTTTCATTTCCATAATCCCTTCTCCTTTACTCATCCATTCCGGTTCCGTTGCCATTCAGCAGCTGCGGCCAGGCAGGCGCAACCGCTTTCAACTACATTCATCATATAACAAAATAACGATGACGGCAAGCGGCTATTTGTTACGTGTACCTGTCAAAATGTTAAGCCATGCCATTTATCCCTGCAGGCTTTTCACCTGACTGATAAAATCCTCCACCTGCCGGAGATATTCCTTGTTCCGGCGGGTCTCCCCTTTCTGGAGCTCCTTCCGGTAAGCGGAGGGCGACATTCCCTTCATCTGTTTAAATGCCTTCGTAAAAACCAGAGGATCATTATAGCCGCAGGAAAGCGCGATGCTTTCCACAGGAAGCTGTGTAACCGCAAGAAGCTCAGCCGCTCTGGTGAGCCGGAAGGCTGTAAGAAACTGCTGCGGCGACATGCCCATGGAATGCTCAAAAAGGGTATAAAGATAGCTTCTGTTAATACAGACATAGTCCGCCACATCCGTCACCTTCACTGGATTGCAGTAGTTGCGCTGGATGAATTCCACCGCCCGCTTCACATACTGATTTGCCTTGTCCTCCTCCGGGCGCGCCTGTGTCCCGGCGCTTTCCGCAATCAGGGACAGAAAGATCTGGAGCTGCCCGTTTCTGCGCAGCTCATTGGTCAGTCCGTAGGTATTGTGCTCCATCATGTCCCGGACGCTGCCATACAGCTCATCCGAACGGTCCGACTGAAAAATAGGCTGACGGGCCGAAAGACCGGTATAGGCAACGAAGCTTTCCACTCCACTTCCGGAAAAGCCCACCCACACATAGGTCCAGGGCTCTTTTTCATCTGCCTGGTAAAAGGCGAGATGTCCGGGAACGATCAGAAAGCCGCTTCCCGCCTCCAGCGGATATTCTCTGCCTCCCGTCCGGAATACGCCTTTTCCGCTCAGAATATAGTGGATCATATAATGAGGCTTCAGCGCCGGGCCGAAGCTGTGCAGCGGCTCCGTTCTGGAGCAGCCGCAGCAGTTTACGACAAGAGCACCCATCTGTTCATTTTCAAATTCCAGCTTGTATGCTTTTTCCATTTTTTACAAATCCCATCTGTCTGAGCTTCCAAAGGCACCCGCCGCGGAGCGCTGTGTTTACCTGAAAATCTTCTCGTCCAGCTCTTTCTGTACGCGGACCAGATCCGCCCGGATGGAGAGCTTCTGCGGGCAGAGAGTTTCGCATTTTCCGCACTTCACGCAGTTCTTTGCTTTTTCCTCATCCTTCAGATCCACTTCCCAGGCTCTCTTTACATGATCATAGGTACGGTACATATGATAGTTATTCCAAACCTTAAAATTGCCGGGAATATTGACGCCTGCCGGACAGGGCATGCAATAGCGGCAGCCCGTGCAGCCATTCTGCACGCGGGAGCGCAGCTCCTTCACGATTTCGTCAATTTCCCTGCTTTCCGTATCGCTTAAGGGTTTGAAATTCTCAAAGGTCTTCAGATTGTCCTCCACCTGCTGCATGGTAGACATGCCGCTTAAGATCACCTTCACGTTGGGATGACTTCCCACCCAGCGCAGAGCATAGGAAGCAATGCTGGCTTCCGGATCCATCCTGTGGAAGCGTTCATTGATGTCCTCTGAGAATCCTGCCAGATTTCCCCCCTTTACAGGCTCCATGATCACCATCGGCACGCCGAGGCTCTCAGCCAGAGCATAGCCCTTATCGCCCGCCTGTTCGTCTCTGTCCAGATAGTTGTACTGAATCTGGCAGAAATCCCATTCACGATAATTGAGGATCTCCTCAAACACCTCATAATCATCATGGAAAGAGAAGCCGTAATACCGGATTTTCCCTTCCTCCTTCAGCTTCGCGCAGTAATCCACCACACCGAGTTCTTTCATCTGGTCCCATTTTTCCTTGTTCACCGCATGAAGCAGATAGAAATCGATATGATCCGTCTGCAGCCGCTCCAGCTGTTCGTTGAAAATTCTCTCCGCATCCTCCACGCTTTTCACCGCCCAGAGCGGGAGCTTGGTCGCCAGATAAAAGGAATTCCTGTCGTATTTTTTCAATATCTTTCCTACCAGCGGCTCGCTCTGTCCGTTATGATACGGATAGGCCGTATCGATATAGTTCACGCCTGCAGCAATCGCCCTGTCCAGCATTCTCTCCGCTTCCGCCTCATCGATCTTTCCATCCGGCAGGGTAGGGAAACGCATACAGCCAAATCCCAGAAGCGATGTCTCAATTCCAAGTTTCTCCATTTTTCTTTTTTCCATAATTCTTCTCCTTTTTGGCTTTTCCCCGCAGGGCAGCACGTCTACAGGCTTTGGCGGCTTCCCTTTTGAGAATCGTTTTGTGTCCTTTTTATTATAAGGGATTCTTTTTCTTTTTTCTATGGTTTTCGGTATGGATATGAGAAAGGTTTCGTGCTATGATGAAACGGATCGGACGGGCCGGAGAAAAATCTGCATACAGACACCCTTCCGCCCGGAAACTCAGAAATAATCATGAGGGAATCAGCCATGGAACTGCAGACAAATTTCATCTTTTTCGTGGAAATCATCGGGACCGTCGCTTTTGCCTCCTCCGGAGCAATGGTGGCGGTCCGTAAAAAGCTGGATCTGTTCGGCATCATCGTTCTGGGTGTCATCACGGCCGTGGGCGGCGGAATGCTGCGCGATCTGATGATCGGAAAAATTCCGCCAAACATGTTCCGGAATCCGGTTTATGTATTTGCCGCCTTTCTGACGGTGATCGTTCTTTTTATCCTGTTCCGGCTGCGCCCTTCCCTGCTTGGCAGCAGATATATCGAGGAATATGAAAAAATCATGAATATCCTGGACGCCATCGGGCTCGGCGCGTTTACCGTCACAGGCATCGACACCGGAATGGCCGCCGGTTACGGCAGCTACCACTTTCTCATCATTTTCCTGGGCGTCATAACCGGAATCGGCGGCGGCATCCTGCGTGACATCATGGCAGGGGAAACGCCCTATGTGCTGAAAAAACATATTTATGCCTGTGCCTCCATTGCAGGCGCCTGCCTTTACACCTTTTCTCTGGAATACACCCATTCTGACCTCGCCATGGTCATAAGCGCCCTCCTTGTGGTTGCCATCCGTATGCTTGCCAGCCATTACCGCTGGGATCTGCCGAAAATCGGGACTGACGAAAAGTGAGGAATACCGCGGAAGGCGCCTTTTTCAGAGTAACATGCCGCGGGCCATACGGTTTCGCAGCTCCATTCCATTATCCGACACTTCCAGCCACTCCTGCCGATTACTGTAATAATGATACATACAAGAAAAGATTTTTCAGAAAAATTTGTCTTGAAAAATTCACGCAAAGCGGGAGCGTTCTTCACGCTCCCATCTTGATGCCCGTCCATGCGGAACGGTTCGTTTACGCATAATACTTCGCCTGCGCATTCCACAGCTGCGAATACAGCCCTCCCGCAGCCAGCAGCGTTTCGTGGCTGCCCCGCTCTTCAATCCTCCCGTCATCAAAAACAATGATATCGTCACAGAATCGGCAGCTGCTCATCCTGTGGGAGATGTAGATGCTGGTCTTGCCCTCGGTCATCTCGTCGAAACGGGCGTAGACCTCCGCTTCTGCCGCCGTCAGACAGGAAAAAAGCAGGGCCGGAGCTGCCGCCCGCTTCCACTGCTGCCGAAAAGGCTCCTCATCGAAAAAAAGGACGAACAGAACCGCCGTCACTCCCTCCAGAAGCCAGACCGTCCAGAGCGGAATCCAGAACGAAAGCGCCAGAATAAGGAGGGAAATGAGCCCTGCCACGATCCGTCTCCCCCGCCCTTTTTGAATGGCGCCCGTTCCTTCGATACAGTATCCGTATAAAAACAGCCAGATCAGGCTCAAAACAGCCGTTTCCATCATAGTTTCCCTCATGCTCCCTTTTGCGCCGCTCTCACTCCATTTCCCGCGACGTTCCGATGCGGTACCAGGCCAGATACGCCCGGTTCAGCCCTTCCCATTTTCCTCTGGCAATGGGAAGCACCGTTCCGCCTTCCATGATCACCTCCCTGCGGGTGATCCGTTCCACATGGGCAAGTCCCACCACACAGGTCCGGTGGATTTTATAAAAGGCCCCGCTCTGTTCCCCGAGAAGCCGCTCCACCTGAGCGATTCCCTGGATGCAGCGTATCGGCTCCCCGCATCCGGCGCAGTACACCAGCGTGTCATGGGACGCGCTTTCCAGAAAACAGATATCCCGCAGCCTGACCCGTTCCAGAGCCCCCGCCGTTTCCAGAAGAACCGTCGGCTCCCGCCGCCCGATCCGTGACACCGCCTTATCCAGACAGGCAGACAGCCGTTCCTTTTTCACCGGCTTGATAAGGAAGGATACCGCGTCCACGTCATAACCCTCCGGCGCACGCTCCGCGATTCCGGTTACAAACAGAAGCTGCATCCCGGCCCCATTCTCCCGCAGCCTGTGCGCCAGCGCCATCCCGTCCATTCCGGGCATCTCAATATCGAGAAGGAGGATATCCACACTCTGTCTTTTTTCCGCCAGCTCCTCCATCAGAAAGCAGCTCCTCCATCATCTGGTCTACATTATTATAAGTTTTTCCAAGAGAAGGATCAACCTTCATCTGCTGTACTTCCCGCATGGCCTCGACTGTTTCCGCATTCGGCATTTCCCCTCCTGTGTGAGTTCAACGCCTCTGGCGATATCCTTCGGCCCGCCAAGGCCCCTGGCGTAAAGGTACCCCAAAAGGTAAAAGCCGTTCTTGCAGTCCCAGTCAATCCGCTCCAGATATTTCCGGGCCATTTCATAGTCCGGCTGCTGTTTTTTGTTCCATCACATAATGAGCAGTATAAACGGAATCTGGAAAATACGCAGGATCACGGCCAGAAGAACACAGACAATCACATTCCACGGCCATCTGGAAAACAGCTGGAATAATTACATTCTATATGATACAATATCTATGCTTTATATCTTATAAGGAAAGGGAAAAAACAAATGAAAGAAAAGAACAAATTACTCCAGATCGCATCAATTCTCATGATCGTATGCGCAATTCTTGCCATTATTATCACGGCGATTAACACGAACAAATCGCTCGGATCCATCTCGGGGATGACCGTGGAAGAAAGCGCCGCTGTGGAGGCGCAGCTGAACGCAGGCGGCGTGACCATGGATCAGGCCATGATGGCCGTATCGGGCATTGCTTATGTGGGCCTTGCCCTTGTCATCATTTTCAATGTGGTAAAAATCATTGTCGGCATTCTGGGCATCCGGAAGGCGGATCAGGCCACCGGCTTCTTTACCGTATGGGGAATTATTCTCCTGATCTTCGGCGTATTCGGTCTGACCAGCGGTATTTTCAGTCTGCTCGGAATCTGCAACCTGCTGGGCGGAATCGCAGCTCCGATCCTGTTTATCGTCGGCGGAGGGCAGAACAAAAAGGCTGCGGCAAAATAAGTCATTTTTCTGCAAAGAGGTGAGCTTAGGTTCACCTCTTTTTTGTTCCCGAATTCAGCATTCGATGATAAAATAATTTCAGAATCATTCACATGCAAAAATCAGCCGTTCAAAAAAAGGAGAAGCCATCATGAATCCATCCCAGAGAAATCCCCATACCGCCATGGATGTACAGGCGGTCGTCACCAGCTTTAACCAGGGCTCCATGATTCTGGAGGCCGTACAGTCCCTGTGCACCCAGACAACGCCTCCGTCGGAAATCATCCTTGTGGATGACGGCTCTACGGATGAAGCCTCCCTCCGGATTCTGGAACAGCTGGAATCTGATCCTTCCTTCTGCGTGCCCATTACCGTCCTGCGCCAGCCAAACGGCGGCGTCTCATCGGCACGAAATGCGGGCATCCGCCGCGCAGAGTCTCCTCTGGTGCTGGTACTGGATGGGGACGACAGGCTGGAGCCTTCCTACGTCGAACGGGTCTGCGGTCTGCTGCATGAACGCCCTGATCTGGTTGCCGCGTCCTCCTGGATGCACACCTTCGGGGTTCTTGATGCTGCGATCTGCCCTGCCGGAGGCGGCATCACTGCCTTTCTTTCCCGCAACTGCTGTCCAGCCACCCACATTCTCCGGCGTGAGGCCTGGGAAAAATGCGGCGGCTATGACGAATCCATGCGCTCTGGCTTTGAGGACTGGGATTTTTTCCTGAGCCTGCTGGAAACCGCTCCGGAGGCGCATATCGAAATCGTATCCGAACCGCTCATCGACTACCGCACCGCGCCCGCCTCTTCCAACGTGAGAAGCATGGAAAAACGGCTGGAGCTCATGCGGTTTCTGATTGAAAAGCACATCGACTCTTATCGGGCACATATTGCGGACGCAGTGCTCGGCGTTGAGTCCATTTCCATTGCAAGGCTCTTTGGCTGGGAGGGCGAAATGCTTCAGGGACTGTCCGCCGGGCAGAAACTCTGCAGCACGTCGACAGAATTTTTACAGCAGCCGTCCTATGGGGACGGCGGTATGGCCGCGGCGGTCCGGATTGCTTCCGCCTTTCCGCATCTCTTCCGGGAAGACTGATGGGTAAAACCCGGAAAAATCCCGCTTTTTTCACGGTTGCAACCTGCCGTTGCGTAGGTGCAACCGTATTTTGGTGGTCTTTCAGCGGCCGGAATCGTATCCTGAAACTGTAAAAATCAATACGAATCCATCGCCGTATACGTCCGTATATGGCGTACCGGAAGAAAGCGAGGTCTTCATGAAAAAAGCATTTTGTATCATCATCCTTCTGTCCATTCTCCTCTGCGGCTGTCAGCAGACGGCAGCCGCCAGCCTTTCTGAATATGAAAGCTCCCTTTATAAAACGCAGGAAATCTCTATCCTTTCCCCCGGCTCCCCGGAAGCCATTGACACCATCACCGATCCGGAAGACATTGCAGCCTTTGTGGAAGCGCTCCATCCGGAGGAATGGGCTCCGGCTCAGTTTCCGGATGAAGCGGCGGAAATCGGCTCTTTTCGCTTTTCTCAGGAGGAAACACTGAAATTCGGACAGACCAGGACAGACGGAAACCTGTATGAAACCGCAGTTCTCACCCTGTATGATGATTCCCGTATCGTTCTTCAGGTTGCGGAGATTGCCATGCCTTTTAAAATCAGCGAAGAGGCCGCAGACTATCTGAACGGATATTTTTAGGAGGCGGCTTCCACCGGATATGCCGCCTCAGATCTGATACGGCGGTTCAGGAGAGCCCTGCTGCCGTGGTTCCAGAAGATTCCGGAAAAATTATCTCTCCCTCTCAGGAAAACACCATCCCGAACAGCGGCGACAGCACGATCATCACGCCCGAAAAGCAGAGGGAAGATACGGAAATGAGCGTGGCCCTCTGTCCGGCAGGTACCATTTCATTCAGCCGCACATCGGAGCGGACCTCCAGAAAATTGTCGCACAGCGCCGCAAGAAATCCGCCGGCGATCATGACCGCCGGGACGGGCAGAAGAGCCGCGCTCACACAGCCGGCCACCGTTATGGCGGAAACCGCGAATACCCGCCCATAGCTCCAGCTTTTGCAGCGCAGGATCAGCCTGGCTCCCGCCGCACCGCCCAGCCCCATGAAAAACAGGGCCGGACCCAGCAACGCATCCGGAAGCCCCTTTTCCGTAAGCCTCGCCTGAAGGAAGAAACGAAGCAGGGTTGCCGCCGCTCCCACCGCCGCGTTCAGGAGGATAAGCTCCATCGCCTTTCTGCTGTGCAGAAGGAAGCGGACACTCTCCCGGAAGCACTGGAAAATCTTCTTCCATACCGTCTCTTCCGGTCCATTTTTGACTCCTTCTTCTCCTGCAGCTGCATATCCCACATCCCGCAGCCGCAGAGCGCTCATCAGACACACCGTTCCCAGTCCGATATCCGCCAGATAAGCTCTCCGATAGCCCAGCGCCAGCGCGACGCCCGCACAGAGCGTGGCAAGGGAGGAAAAAAAGGTATACAGCATCATATCCGTGGAGGCATACCCGTCGTATTCCGCTTCCCGGCCTTCCGCCTTCAGCGTCTCATAGGCCAGCGATTCCCGCGTCCCTGACGCAAAATTATAACCTAAGGCGGAAAATACCATGGCGGGAAGCACCCCTGCCATGGAATCGGATACCAGCATGAGCAGGGAAGAAACGAGCATCATGCACTGGCTGAGCACCATGGATTTCTTCCGTCCGAACACATCCGAGATCACCCCGGACGGCACCTCAAACAGCAGGCTCGCCACATGGAACACGCTTTCCGCAAATCCGATCTCCACCAGGGAAAATCCCCTTGCCGCAAGCAGCGCCACCCAGGAAGCGCCCGCGATCTGAAACGCTCCCAGAGAAGTGTTCAGATAAAGAAGTCTGAGCTGTTTTCCGGCCTCAGACCATTTTCTTTTTATTTTCTGTGTGATTGTAAGCATAAAAAAACTCCTTTTCCATTCCGTTTTTATAAAACATGACCTGAAAAGGAGATATTGCGCATTTTTACGTTTTTATATTTTCGTATTTTTATTCCATTTTTTGAAAATCCCGGCAAAACAGAAGCAGGCTGACGCCGTTTTCCCAGCGGTTCAGACCGAACCGAACCGCCGTCGTTTTTCCGGATTTTCCTGAAAAAAGAGCGCACTATCCCCGTAAAAATGAAAAGCACAGCCTTTTTCCAGTTTTACGTTTTCATTTTTCCAGAACATAGTGAATCTCTCCTGTCTTTTATACCGGGTCATTATAGCATGCCGGGAAAGGGTATGCAAGCTCTGGCTGCAAACGGACACCATTATCATGTCTGCAAACGGACACCATTATCATCTACCCGCACAACTTTTTCTCTGAAATCGCCGTCTCCGGCAAACCGCG
>ULPS01054276.1_pt1 | contig 53231 bp, 55 predicted proteins | sample 1953711 | NCBI WGS metagenome assembly ULPS01 (sample SAMEA4835635, study PRJEB28245) | human gut metagenome | biome: gut microbiome; material: fecal sample | place: Denmark | collected 2008 | reverse complement strand
GGGGATCTCTGTTTGAGGGGCTGCGGCTGCAGCCGGAGGACACCCTGCTGGTACGGGGCGCCACCTGTGCTTTGGGATATGCGGCCATCCAGCTGGCAAAGGCGCTGGGATGCCGGGTAATCGCCACCACTCATAAGGAAAGCCGGCTTCCTCTCCTTGCAGAAGCGGACGAGGCGGTACTGGATACGGGCAGACTGGTGGAAACCCTTTCGGGAAAGGATATTTCCAGCGCAGTCCGATCCGGCACCATCCGTTCCGGTATCACAAAGGCGCTGGAGCTGGTGGGGCCGAAAACCCTTCCCGACACCCTGCGCTGTGTGAAAAAGGGAGGAGTCGTCTGCAACACGGGAATTCTGGGAGGGATGTATACCCTGAACGACTTTGATCCCATCAAAGGTATTCCGAACGGTGTGTATCTGACCGGATTTTACAGCAACGGGCCGACGCAGGAGATTATGGACGAAATTTTTACGTTTCTGACGGCGTACCACCTGCAGCCCTGCGTGGGAAAATGCTTTGATTTTTCAGAAATCAGGGAAGCCTGTCTGGCACAGGACAGGGGAGCGGTGAATGGAAAAATCGTGGTGCGCGTAACGGACCACGGGTGATTTTCGTGGAACGGGCGGACGCTGCGAAGACAGTCTGAAGGAACGTGTGAAAAGATTCGGAATGGAGGATAAAAATGGATGCAAAAATCTGCTTACAGAAATTACAGTATGTGGGCGTTCTGGCATTCGCAACCACGGATGAGCAGGGCGGCCCGCAGGTGCGGAACATCAGCGCCATTCATTATGAGCCGGATGCCGTTTATTTTTTCACGGCAAGGGGCAAGGACTTCTGCGGGGAGCTTCTGGCGGACGGCCGGGTGCAGATCCTGGGATATACTCGGTATAAGGAGATGATCCGCCTGTCGGCAAGGGCGGTTCCCGTCCCACAGGAGGAGCAGAAGCATTGGATGGATGTGATTTTTGACGAGCAGCCCTATCTTTCCAACGTATATCCGGGGAACACGCGGGAAATCGGCATCGTGTTTGTGATCCGGGATGCGCAGATCGAATATTTTAACCTTGGCGTCCGGCCGATTTTCCGGGAAAGCTATACCATCGGACAGGGAACGGTTACGTCCAAAGGATATGTGATCAGCGATTTCTGCATCGGCTGCGGAACCTGCAAACGGAACTGCCCGCAGGGCTGCATTGTGCCGGGACAGCCGTTTCAGATTCAGCAGGAGCACTGCCTGCACTGCGGAAACTGTTATGAGAAATGTCCGGTGAACGCTGTTCGGAAACGCGGCGCCTGAATGACTGGTACCGCAAAGAGAAGCTTTGTTGCGCTTAGGAAGGGAGATTCTTATGTTTTCAGGAGTGTGTAAATGCGGGAAGGCGGAACCCGTACAACCTGTACAGGAAAAGACAGAATGTCTGAAGGAGCTGCTTGGGCAGGCCGACGCTGTACTGGCAGGCGCGGGAGCGGGATTGTCCACTTCCGCGGGCTTCACCTACAGCGGGGAACGCTTCCGGATGTATTTTTCGGATTTTGAGAAAAAATACGGCTTCCATGATATGTATTCCGGCGGCTTTTATCCATATGCTTCGCTGGAGGAATACTGGGCGTACTGGAGCCGTTATATCTATGTCAACCGCTATATGGACGCGCCGAAGCCCGTATATGAAACGCTGCTTGAGCTGATTAAGGAAAAGGATTATTTTGTCCTGACCACCAACGTGGACCACTGCTTTCAGAAGGCGGGATTTGAGAAAAAGAGGCTGTTCTATACCCAGGGGGACTACGGCCTGTTCCAGTGCTCCGAACCCTGCTGTCAGGAAACCTGGGAGAATGAGGAGATCATTGACCGCATGGTCCGGGAGCAGTCCGACATGCGGGTGCCCGCCGGGCTGGTTCCTCACTGCCCGCACTGTGGAAGGCCGATGACCATGAACCTGCGGGCAGACGACAGCTTTGTGCAGGACGAGGGCTGGTACAGGGCCGCAGAACGGTATCAGGATTTTCTGCGGCGGCATGCACATGGACGGATTCTTTATCTGGAGCTGGGCGTGGGCTATAACACCCCGGGCATCATCAAGTATCCCTTCTGGCAGGAGACGTACCGGAATCCGGAGGCGTTCTATGTCTGTCTGAACCTTGGGGATGCGGCCGCACCGGGAGAGATTGCGGAACGGTCGTTGTGCATTGACGGGGATATTGGAAAAGTGCTTGAAAAATTGTTATAAAAATCCTCTGAAGAAGGAATTTAAATGACAGGCGGCCTGTTGGCCGTCTGTTTCGATTTTATAAAGATATTTACTGATGATATTTGTTGTTCTGATTCTGCATATCCTGTGCTCTCCTGCTTCTTTCAGAAGGGGAAGGCTCATAAAATCCTGAATAATTTCTCACATTTTTCTCACAAAGAATTTCTATTTTAAGAATATATGGTTTACGGCCATCATGAGAAAAACGGAAAAAAGTAAAAATTCGGCCGGTTTTGCCGGATAATGCAGCTGTTGAAGGAGAAAAGAGATGGGAGCGATGAGACGGAGACCGGAAAAAGGGATGACAGACAGGTGCAGGGAACTGATCAATCGGTTTCAGAGGTATCTGATTTTTCTGGGAGAATATCTTTTTCTGGAAAGGCCGCGGGGACTGGATTTTACCATGCGGGATACCGGGCTGTATCAGAAAAGTGCGGGGAAATATCATGGCTACAGCAAGACCGATGAGAGACATCTGCGTGAAATTTTCGCTTCTCTTGATTTTTCACGGCGCAGAAGGCTTCTGGATGTGGGATGCGGAAAGGGTGTGGGTTTAAAGGAGGCGGCAAAATTTCCCTTTGAAAAAATTGCGGGAATCGAACTGCAGGAAGAGCTTGTGAAAATCGCGGAAAAGAACTTCCGTATTCTGGGGCTTGAGAAAAGAGTTTTCTGTATGCAGGCAGATGCAGTGTATTTTGACGGATACGGAGAATATGACGTATTTTTCTTTTTTAATCCTTTTTCCGAAGAGGTTTTTGAGAAAGTGATCGACAGGATTCTGGAAAGCAGAAGAAAGGATGGTCCTTTGACCTTTATCTATCATAACCCACGGTATCTGGAGACGCTGGAGGAACGCCTCAGGAGGGTGGCTCCGGGACGGCTGCAAAAAACCATGCTGCATGATAAAAGAAAGAATTATGACACCTGTGTGATAAGCATACAGTGAATAGAGGAGTGGAAAATGGAAAGAAAATGGCCTGAGGTGAAAACGCCGGAGGAATGGGAGAAAAAGGATATATATAAGCCGGTTTTTCTGAACCGGTACGGATATTATGAGCTTCGGAAGCAGAATACGCCGGAAGAGAGAGGAAAGAATTTTGAGGAAAATTATTTCCAGAATTATGCAGGGCAGACGTATGCAAAGCAATATCCTGAGAATGAGCTCACATTCATCAAAAACAAAATTGAAGAACGGGAGCTGGTGATTCGGGAAAATCTGGAGAAAGCAGGAAAAAATCCGGAGGATGATTACTCCCTGCTGGATATCGGCTGTGGAGAAGGCTTTCTGTTGAAGCATTTTCATGACAGAGGCGTGAAGGTGAAGGGAATTGATTTCGGCGTGTATGCGCTGGAGCATTTTCATCCGGAGCTGCTTTCCTGCTTTGAACAGGGGGATATGGAGAAGCTGCTGCCGCAGATGGCGGCACGGGGAGAGTGTTATGATGTGGTGAATGCGGACCGGGTGCTTGATATGGTGCCGGATGCGGGCAGGGGAGTCGAGAGAATGAAGGAAGTGATGGCAGAGCATTCGATCCTGGTGATCAAGGTCGCCAACAACTATTCCAACATCCAGCGGATGCTGCTGGCGGACGGAGAAATGAAAGAGGAATATTGGCTGGATGATCCGGACCATACGGGATATTTCAATCGGGAAGGACTGATTGCCCTGATGGAGGATCACGGGATGGAATGTCTGGATTTTTATGGGGATACCTTTGTGGACCTGCAGCTTCTGAACCCGTATTCCAACTACTATGAAAAACCGGAAACAGGCCACGCGGCACACCAGACGGCAGTACGGATGGAGAATCTTCTGCATGAGATTTCGCCGGAGAGGACAGTAGAGGTGTACCGTCTGCTGGGAGAGATGGGATTTGGACGGGAAATTGTAGGAGTTTTCAGAAAAAAGAGAAAATAAAAAGAGAAAATAAAAAGAGAAACAGGAGACCGGGCGCTTCCATAAGGAAACGGACCGGTCTCCCAATATTTTCCAGGGTATGCTTTTCGGGATCAGCCGAGGTATTTTTCCAATGTAGCCTTCACCGCGCCGGGACCGGCGGTAAGCTCCTTAAAGTAGGCCTTCACAAGATCGGCAAGGCCGACGGAGAAGAGGTTCACGCCCCAGATGCTCTCATTGGAAAGAAGGTCATCCAGGAAGGAAAGATCCTGCGGCATGTCACCGAGACGGCAGGAGGCGAAAACCGGCCGAAGGGTGGAAAGCAGCGGATCCGGGCTGGGATCAAAAGCAGTTCCATTATCGTCAACCGCCATCAGATACCGCAGCCATCCCGCAAATACCAGCGGAATCATCTTCAGAGAGGAAACGCTCAGGGAAGGATCTCTGTCATAGGCCTTGATGGTTTCGCCGAAGCGGATGGGCAGCTTCTGAGAGGTATCGGTGGCAATCCGCTGAGGGGTATCCGGCATGAACGGATTGGGAATCCGCTTCTGCACCACTTCATCGATGAACTGCTTCGGGTCCAGCACGCCCGGATTGACCACAACGGGAAGGCCTTCGGTATAGCCCACAATCTCCACGAACTTTTTCAGGAGAGGATTCTTCATCTCTTCAGAGATGAGCTGATAGCCAAGAAGGCAGCCGTAAATGGCGAGAGTGGTATGAAGGGGATTCAGGCAGGTGCAGACCTTCATTTTTTCCACCTTGTCCACAGTCTCGCGGTCGGTGTAGAGAATGCCCGCTTCATCCAGCGGAAGCTTTCCGTTGGGGAAGGCGTCCTCGATAACGAGATACTGGCATTCCTCCGCGTTGACGAAGGGGGCGACGTAGGTTTTCTTTCCGGTGACACAGGCTGCCAGATCGCTGATTCCATCCTGTTCCAGCATGGCCTTAACGGTATCGTCCGGTCTGGGGGTGATCTTATCGATCATGGTCCAGGGGAAGGCGGTTTTGGTCCGGTCATTAATATAGGAAACAAAGCCGTCCCGGATCAGGCCGTTGTCCTGCCAGGCGGATGCGAATGCGCTCACCGCAGCATACAGCTTGTCGCCGTTGTGGGAGCAGTTGTCCATGCTGACCAGGCTGATGGGAAGCGCTCCGGCCAAAAAACGTTCATAGACAAGGGAGGAAACCTTTCCCAGATAACTCTTCGGGGACTGTGGGCCATGGGTGAAATCCCAGGCGATGTCCGCGAGAGTCTCGCCTTTACCATCTGTCAGGCTGTATCCTTTTTCCGTGATGGTGAAGCTTGCCATCTGGAGGGAAGGCGCGCGGAAAATCTCCTTCAGACGTCCGTATTCCTGCGGATCGGCGCTGTCCAGAATGAGGGATTCCACAATGCTTCCCACGACCGTCTTTTCCACGGTTCCATCCGCCTTCAGCGTCGCGAGGATGCTCAGGTTGTCGTGAGGGCAGTACATCTTTTCGATGATCTCATAGTCATAGCCTTCGGCCGCAATCAGACCAGTGTCCAGAATCCCGCGGTTTAGAAGCTCCTGAGCCACGTTTGCCTGGAAAGCACGAAAAATATTTCCTGCGCCGAAATGAATCCAGCGGGGGTTCTCCCGCGTGCGCGCAGCCACGGCGGGAATATCGTATTCCGGAAGACTGTAGCCTGTCTGCTTCCAGCCGTCAGTCTGTTTCAGTCCCTGTAAGGTCAGTTCCATTCTGATTACACTCCTTTCCTGTACGGCCCTGTCCGATGATGTGATGATACGGACAGGGCGTTTTACAGCTATTTATTTTTATGGGATTTCACGATGGCTTCCCAAAGTCCGTTCAGATACGTTGCACCAAGGGCGCGGTCATAGAGACCGTAGCCGGGCATGGCCACCTCTCCCCAGATCATGCGGCCGTGGTCGGGGCGGATAGGGCCGTCAAAGCCGATATCATAAAGGGCCAGCATGATTTCATACATGTCGAATGTGCCGTCGGAGGAAAGGTGGGCAGCCTCCTCGAAATCGGTCGGGGAATTGAATTTCAGGTTGCGGACGTGGGCGAAATGAATCCGGCCTTTCAGGGAACGGATCATGTCCGGCAGATCGTTTTCCAGGTTGGTGCCGTAGGAGCCGGAGCAGAAGGTGACGCCGTTGTGCGGGTTATCCACCATTTTCATCATGCGCAGGATGTTGGCTTTGTTGATGATGATGCGGGGAAGGCCGAACACGCTCCAGGCGGGATCATCCGGATGGATCGCCATATTGATGTCGTATTTGTCACAGACCGGCATGATGCGCTCCAGGAAATATTTCAGGTTGGAGAACAGCGCCTCATCGTCCACGTTGCGGTACATCTCAAACAGCTCTTTGATGTGCTCCATACGCTCCGGTTCCCAGCCGGGCATAATGGAGCCGTTGGTGTCTGAGGAGATGGAGGAAAACATTTCTTCCGGATTCAGCTTATCCACAGCCTCCTGGGTGTAGGCGAGCACGGTGGAGCCATCAGGACGTACGCGCGCCAGTTCCGTTCTCGTCCAGTCAAACACGGGCATGAAATTGTAGCAGACCAGATGGATGTCCGCCTTTCCCAGATTTTCCAGAGTGGCAATATAATTGTCGATATACTTGTCGCGTTCGGGGAGTCCCGCCTTGATGGCGTCATGGACGTTGACGCTTTCAATACCGGCAAGGCTCAGTCCTGCGTCCTCGATTTCCTTTTTCAGAGCCAGAATGGCGTCCAGCTCCCAGACATCTCCGGGCGCGGTATCATACAGTGTGGAGATCACGCCGGTCACGCCGGGAATCTGCCGGATCTGCTGCAGGGTAACGGTGTCGAAGCGGCTTCCGTACCATCTCAAAGTCATCTGCATAAAAATATCCCTCTCTTTCTCAAAATCATTTTCAGTCTGCGGTCGTTTGCGGCCTCACAGTGTTTCTTTAATGGTTTCATTATATAGGAATGAAAAATGCTTGAAAATACCATTTCTTGCTTGAAGACATGCAAAAATTGCTCTAAGATGGAATGAGAAAGGAAAAGGAGAAAAAATGGCAGCGATCAGGACCAGCTTTATGAGCGGGGAGGATGAACGGCAGTACATGATCCGCGAGGATTATGAAATCTACGAAAAATATGGAGCTCCCACGGGAGCGACCGCTCTGCATCATCATGATTTTTATGAGCTTATCTACATTCTGGACGGGGAATTTTCCAGCCTTGTGGATAATGTGACTTATTTTTTGAAAAAAGGAGATTTTCTGCTCATCGGAAGAAATGTACTGCACAAATATCATTTTATCGAGGGAAAACATGCCAGGTCCCGGCGGATCGTTCTGTGGATCACCCGGCAGATGCTGGACAGGCTGTCGGGCGGGGAACAGGATCTGAGCCTCTGCTTTGAGCGGGGAAAAGGGGCTGTCTATCATTTCCCTCTGCATTATGAAGGGATTCTTCATGAGCTGCTGGTGCGGGCGGCCATGACGGATGTACCGGACATGGAGGGAATGAAGGGAAAAAGGCTGTATGACCGGGCGCAGCTGACGCTTTTTTTCCTGTACCTGAATGAGCTGTGCGAAAAGGATGCTTTTTCCTCCGGAGAGAAAATGCAGGTGCATCATGAACTGGTGGAACAGGTAAACGACTATATTGAAGCTCATATGCAGGAGGCGGTTTCTCTGGATGAGCTGGCGGAACAGGTGCATATGAGCAAGTATTATTTCCTGCGCCGCTTCAAGGAGCTGACCGGGACCACCGTGCACGTCTATCTGAATAATAAGCGGCTGATCCGCTGCTGTGAGCTCCTTCAGGCGGGGGAGCCGGTGGGCGAGGTCTGGGGGCGCTGCGGCTTTGCGGATTACTCCTCCTTCCTGCGTAATTTCCGGAAGGAATATGGGATGTCGCCCACCAGCTATAAGACTTATCTGGGAAAGAGAACAGGTATGATAACAGAGATGTGAGGCGCGGCGGAAAATAAGACGAAAAAAACGTCGAGCGTTCAGGGAGTTTTTTATATAAGACGCTATTGTAGATCAGGCTGTCAATATGTTACAATGGATCGTAAAGTACGTAACAGTTATGTGAAAAATGGAAGAACGGCGGGCACAGGCCGCAGCCGGTCTGATGGAAATATGAGAAGACAGGAAAAAAGAAGATGAATCGAACTTCGAAAACAGAAGAGGTTCCCGAAGGTAACGGAGAGGGGAGATCAGGCGGCAAAGCGGCGCATCCGCAGCCGGGACATAATAAGAACGTCTTACGGGGCGCGGCAGTCATTGTCTGCGTCCTTTTTCTGCTTGCCGTGGTGATAATCTGGAGTCTGAACGGATGGAACAGGAAAGGCGAGCCTGTCAGCGTGCCACAGGAAGCAATGCTGGCGGGAACGGCCGGAGAGGGTGCGTATTTCCTTCTTTCTTCGATAGAGAACGCAGCGGAACAGATTCAGGTAGTCTCCTGTGAAGCGTTGTCTGACGGAGAGAATTTTACCCTGAGCGGGACCGCGCAGAGCATTCCCCTGAGCGATGACGGCAGGTTTTATCTGTTTGCGCTTGAGGTATATGAGGAGTCGATCCCGGAGGGGGAGGAGCCCATCGCGCAGACGGAAGCGGCGCGGAATTTTACGTTGACGGCCGCAATCAACGAGTATCAGGAGGATTCCCGGCTGTATGACAAATTTGTTGTGGCGGTAAAGCGGAACGGGATATATCTGGCGGTAAGCACGCCCCATTACATCACCAATCCGGAGGCGCTGGCGGATTATACGGCAGGCTATCCGGAAGCGGATTCCATCAAGGGGCTTCTGGTGGATTCGCAGAAGCTGGGCACAACGGAGCTTGATGAGCTCGGCGTGAAGCATGCGGTTTATAATGTCCCGCTGTCAAGGCTTCTGGGGCCGACTACGGATCGGAATTACCCCACCATCATTTACACCTACAACGGGAAAGAGTATGAGCTGAACGGCCGTGTGGTCAGCGAATATGATTATGCGTTCAGCACTCTGACGGAGAAGGGAATCGTGACCACGGCGATTCTGCTGAATGACAAGTCGGATGCTTATCCGCAGATGATCCACCCGCTCTCCAGGGACGGGAACGCCTATTATTATGCGTTCAACGCCGCGGAGGAAGAAGGAAGCGAATATCTGGCGGCGGTGGTGTCCTTCCTGGCGGAGCGTTACCGGGATACGGAGCACGGCATTGTGATGAACTGGATCGTTGGAAATGAAATCAACGTGCGGTCCCTCTGGAATTACATGAAATATGTGGACCTGAAAACCTACGTCCGGGAATATGTCAGAGCCTTCCGTATCTGCTATAATGTGATTAAAAGCGCGAACGCGAATGCAAGGGTATATATCTCTCTGGATCAGCAGTGGAACCGGAAGCTGACCGGTAACAGCAGTTATAATTCAAAAGCGGTTCTGGACGAATTCAACGCTCAGATTACGGAGGAGGGGAACATTGGCTGGGGGCTGGCGCATCATCCTTATTCCATTCCCATGACCTGGCCTAAATTCTGGGACATGTCAGGACAGGATGAACGACTGGTAAAGAATACGGAGGATACTTCTGTGGTCACAATCTACAATATTGGTGTGGTAACTGACTATCTGCAGAAGGAAGAATTTCTGGATCCGGAAGGCCAGGTGCGCCCGTTCCTGCTGAGTGAAATGGGATTTTCCTCCACCTACGGGGAAGATGCCCAGGCAGCGGCTTTTGTCTACGCTTATTATATTGCGGAAAATGATCCCTATATTGACGCCATGATTCTTTCCAGAGAAACGGATGCGGCTGAAGAGGTTTCGCAGGGGCTTGCGCTGGGGCTTTCCTATCAGAATGGCCGGCGGAAAATGATCTATGATGTGTTTAAGTATATTGATACGGACCAGGCGGAGGAATACACGCAGTTCGCTCTGGATTACATCGGCATCTCGGACTGGTCGGAGGTAATCGATATGCAAAAGGATCAGGACGGTTCAGGATCGGATCAGGGATAGAAAACGGGTGAGCAGCAGGCTCCCGTCCGGCGTGTCGGTACGTCTGTGGGCAAGGCACATGCGCTCCGGATGCCACTGGACGCCCAGAACGGGAAGGCGTGTATGCACAATGGCTTCTGCTACGCCGTCAAAGGCCCGCTGGATGACAATCAGGTCTTCGCCCGGCTCCGAAATGCCCTGATGATGGGCACTGTTGACAGGGAAGCTTTCTCCATACAGGGTGTGGAGAAGGCTTCCTTTTTGTGTATATGTGGGGTGGATCTGATCTTTTCCGATGTATTCGTGCTGTCCGGCGGTTGGCAGATCCTGAATGATGCCTCCTCCCAGGCAGACGTTGATCAGCTGCATGCCTTTACAGATGCCGAGTACGGGCAGTCCTTTTTCCAGGAAGGAGCGCAGGAGGAAAAGCTGAAGACGGTCAAGTCCGGGATCAATGGCGCGGGAGCCCTGATTCTCCTGATGAAAAAGAAACGGATCAATATCGCCGCCGCCGGGAAGAACGAGAGCGTCGTAGGAGTCGGATGGTTCCGGAAAGAAAACGGGGAGCGGCTCAGCCGGATCGATCAGCCTCTTTTCCGGCATCGCGTTGTTCAGCGTCCGGCAGACGGCGCCCAGGGCAGAGAAAGCGGAAAGATAGTTTTGAACCTGGCCGGAGGGACCGGCGATCAGAAGACGGGGAGAGGTCATTTCTTTTCCCTTTTTTCATTTTGGCCTTACTGATATCATATGCCTGAAATGTGCCTGTGATGCGGCTTTCCGGCACAGAGCAGAGAGAAAAGTTTGATAAAAAATTAACTTTTTTCGTTTGTTCCTAAGCGGTATCCAAATCATAAAAAGTATGGTATACTTGGCTCACAGAGCGGATGTGGGGCTGAGTCATCCGCATGTTGCGCACGGTATGGGGGGATCGCGGCAACGTCTATTTGGGGAAGAACACCGCAGGAAATGCCGCGTTCTTCGCCAGAGTTACGAAAGACGCATGCGGCAGCGGGAAAGCTGTCGGAGGGAAAGGAAGTGGGGTAGCAGGCAGATGAAATTTTACAAGATCAGTGACGAGTATCGTACGGGAAATGACAGAATCGATCAGCAGCACGCGAAGATGCTCGACTATACCTGGAGGGCACACGAACTTTGCGCGGATGAAAACATGCTCTTTAAATCCGACGATATTCAGAAGATTCTGGAAGGGCTGGAATATTATACGATCGTCCATTTCGCGGAGGAAGAGGAATTTATGGAGCAGATCGGCTTTGACGGGATCGAAGCGCATCGGAAGCAGCATGACAACTTCCGCGCGAAAATCCGAAGCTTCATTGAAAGGGTGCCGGAGCTCTCTCTCGCTACGCAGGACGATATGCTGGGAGAGGTTTTTGAATATCTGCAGGACTGGTGGAAGGTCCACATTACTCATGAGGACAGAAAGTATGTGGAGTTTGAACAGAAAAACGGGCTGATTCCTGAAGAGGCCTGAAAAGGAGGAATGTGCCGCGCAAAGCGCGGCACATTATTTCCGGAAAGGAAGGCGGAAACGTGGACAAGAATATATTGAAAATGAAGGAACTGATTGATCAGACGGACAATATCGTCTTTTTCGGCGGAGCCGGTGTATCCACGGAGAGCGGAATCCCCGATTTCAGAAGCGTGGACGGGCTGTATCATCAGAAATATGATTATCCGCCGGAAACGATTCTGAGCCATACCTTTTACAGGGAAAGACCGGAGGAATTTTTCCGTTTTTACCGGGACAAGATGCTCTATCTGGACGCACAGCCCAATGCGGCGCACAGGAAGCTTTCGCAGTGGGAGCAGGAGGGAAAGCTGAAGGCAGTGGTCACACAGAACATCGACGGGCTTCATCAGAAGGCGGGAAGCAGGAATGTGCTGGAGCTTCATGGAAGCGTTCTGCGCAATTACTGCGAGCGCTGTCATAAGTTCTATGACGCGCAGTATATCCTGAACTCAGAGGGAGTTCCCAGATGCACCTGCGGCGGGATAATCAAGCCGGACGTAGTGCTCTATGAGGAAGGGCTGGACAGCGATATTTTAAACCGGGCGGTCAAAGCCATCATGGAAGCGGATGTGCTCATTATCGGCGGGACCTCTCTGGCGGTCTATCCGGCGGCGGGGCTGATTGATTACTACCGGGGGCATAAGCTGATCCTGGTAAACCGGACGCCGACGCCAAGGGACGCAGAGGCGGATCTGGTGGTACAGGGCAGTATCGGGGAGATTTTCTCACAGCTTTCATAAGAAGGGCGACGGATTGCGTGAGCACGCAGTGCGAAGCAGGCCGGTATCATTCATCATAAGATTTGAAAAGGAATGAAAAAAGAATGGAAATTGCAGTTGGAAATATCGTCAGACTGAAAAAAAAGCATCCCTGCGGCAGTCAGGAATGGGAGGTTTTACGGGTAGGCGCGGATTTCCGCCTGAAATGCCTGGGCTGCGGCCATCAGATCATGGTGCCGAGAAAGCTTGTGGAAAAAAATGTCCGACAAATTCGGGAAAAAGCTTGAAAATCCGGGGCCTGTATGTTAAAATACTAGTCCGTGATATATAAATCCTTGCTCCTGAAGAAGGGGCCAGAGACCAAAAGGAGGTAACTATGAGCAAATACGAATTAGCGCTTGTTGTGAATGCGAAGATCGAAGACGATGAGAGAACTGCTGTCGTTGACAAATGCAAGGCTCTGATCGAGAGATTCGGCGGCACGATCACCAACGTGGACGACTGGGGAAAGAAGAGGCTTGCCTATGAGATCCAGAAGATGAGAGAGGGCTTCTATTATTTCATCCAGTTCGACGCGGAGACTTCCGTACCCGCGGAGATCGAGAGCCGTGTCCGCATCATGGACAACGTAATGAGATATTTAGTTGTAAAGCGTGAGGCTTAATCGGTTCATGCTTTTCTCGTTACAGGAGGGAATATGAATAAAGTCATTCTTATGGGACGTCTGACCAGGGATCCCGAAGTGAGATATTCACAGGGCGAAAACCCCACGGCGATCGCCAGATATACACTTGCAGTGGACAGAAGATTTACCCGCAACAACAGTGACGGAGCGACGGCTGATTTCATCAGCTGTGTGGCCTTCGGAAGAAGCGGAGAGTTCGCTGAAAAGTATCTGCGCAAGGGAACCAAGATCGCCCTTACGGGAAGAATTCAGACGGGCAGCTATGTAAACAGGGACGGCGTGAAGGTTTACACCACGGAAGTGGTTGTGGAGGACCAGGAATTTGCCGAGAGCAAGAATGCCGCAGCAGGGAACAGCGACGGGGGTTATTCCATGCCGGTATCCAGGCCCGAACCCAGCGCGCCCGGTGATGGTTTCATGAACATTCCGGATGGAATCGACGAGGAACTGCCGTTTAATTGATGAAATATGATGCCAGTGCGGTTACGCACTGAAGTGGTTTTGTTACACGTCACATCCTGACCGCGCATCTGCTGCGTGGTCGGTAACGTGGTTTTCAGACAGGAGGCAAATTATGGCTTATAATAAAGCAGAGAGATCTGATGCACCGGCAAAGAGAAGAGGCGGCGTGCGCAGAAGAAAGAAAGTCTGCGTATTCTGTGGAAAAGACAATGTGATCGACTATAAGGATACCAATAAGTTAAAGAGATACGTTTCCGAGAGAGGAAAGATCCTTCCCAGAAGAATCACCGGAAACTGCGCGAAGCACCAGAGAGCCCTGACCGTGGCGATCAAGCGCGCAAGACACCTTGCTCTTATGCCTTACGTGGCTGAGTAAGTGCAGCAGATTTATAAAGAGAATGAAGCCCTGCGGGGGCCGCGTCAGCGGGAACCGCAGGGCTTTTTGCGCGAAAGCATCCAGACTGCTTCTGGAACTGATGAACGGAACTGTTTCAGGAAAAGAGGTCAAAATGACTTGCGGCGTGGTGAAACGGGATACCACAAGGCGGAGGGGAAAAGTTCCGAAAATCTTAAGAATCCGTTATGAAAATGTTTATTGAAATCTGCAGGGGTTCTTCATCCTTTTCCTTTATTCTGTGTTCAGATTAAAGAATACGGGAGCTGAATCGGAGAGAGAAGGGTTCGGCTCCGGGAATGGAGGGAATGAGATGTATTATGATACGCAGTCGGCGCCCCGGCCTGACAGGGGTGGGAAAACAAAAGTGTGGAAAATCGTGGCTCTGGTATTTCTGCTTCTGTGTGCGCTGCCTGTTCTGGTCCCGATTTCGCTGTGCGTAGCGGGCGGCGTTCTGGTAGTGGCGCTGTGTGTGGCGGGAGCGGCTTTGACAGCTGCGCTGTGTGTGGCAGGAGGACTCCTTGGCGCAGGATTATGCGTAGTGGGAGGGCTGCTCTGTCTGGCACTGATGCAGCTTGCCGCGCTGATTGGAATCGGCTTCGGTGTGGTTCTGCTTTTTCAGGCTCCTGCAAGCGGTCTTGCAGTTCTGGGCGCTTCTTTACTGATGACGGGAGCGGGAGCGTTGTGCTGGATCGTTCTGTGGCAGATGGTAAAGCTTCTGATAAAAGGCTTTCGCGCTCTTGTGAACTGGTGCAGCCGGAGATTGTTCAGAAGACGGGAAGCGAAGCGGGAAAAAAGAGAAACGCAGGCAAAGCAGGATGCACAGGCGGTGAATGATGGTTTCGGATCGGAAAAGAACGAAAAGGATATGCCTGAAACAGAAGTAATAACAGCGGAGGATGAAATCAGAACGGATATGACAGAAGTGGGGAAAGGAGCCGACGATGATGAATAAATGGTTGAAAAGAACGCTGATTGCCAGCGCAGTTGTAATAGTAGCAGGAGCTGTTCTTCTGGGAGTGGGAATAGCGCTGGGAGGATCTCCTTCCTTTTACTACGATGCGGACGGCCTTCATGTGAAGGAAAATACGGAAGAAACGGTAAGATCGGATTATGTCCTGGAAAAGACGCAGACCGGAGCGCTGACACGGCTGGATCTGGATCTGCAGGATGCGGACCTTCAGATCGTTTCCGGAAATGAATGGTCTGTGGAGTACGTTCTGGACGGCTGGTATTCGGAGCCGGTCTACAGCGTGGAGAACGGCACGCTGACTCTGAAGGAGGGAAACTACGTGGACACGGGAGTGAACTTGGTCAGCTTCGGCTTCTGGGACGGCTGGATGAACAGAAGAACGGAGGTTGCGCGCAGTCCTTATGTGAAGATCACAATTCCGGAGAATGCGAAGCTGAACAGCGTAAATATACTGAACGGCTCAGGGAATGTATCCATTGAAAAGGACCTGCGTGCGGATATCGTTTCGATTTACGCGGATGACGGCAATGTCCGTCTGGATGGCTGGAGGGGCGATACGCTGAAGATGGAGACGGAATATGGTGAGCTGCTCACCGGAACGCTGAGCGGAGATGATGTGAATGTATACGGAGACTATGGTTCTATTCAGATCGGGGCGCTGAAGGTGGATACGGCAGTGATTGAAACGGAGTACGGCGATGTGAGCGCTGATGTGGAAGCAGCACAGAGCCTGGAAGTGGAAAGCTCAGATGGTGAGGTAAGGCTGGATCTTTCCGGGAAGATGGAGGATTACGGTGTGAGCCTGTATTCCGAATATGGCACGATCCGTGTCCCTCAGGGAACTGTGGAATCGGACGATTATGACGGAAGCAGTTCTTATACCCGGCTGGGAACGGATCAGGATACGGCCGTCATTCAGGTGTATACAGATTATGGTGATATCCGCATCAGGGAGAAGTGAAGCGGAATAAAAAGATATCCTCAGAGAACCGAAGAAGAGAATAAAACTGCCAGGGCGGAGATGCCGCGCAGAGAAAAGAAAAGGCCTCTCCCAGGCGTGGAGACGGATGCGGGCGCAGCCTTCGATCTGGAACTTGCTGTCGGGGAAGGCTGTCCGTGGAGATTGCAAAGGGACTTCTGTTTGAATATAATGGAAGGGAAAGAATTCTTTTCTTCCGGGACAGCGTAAAAGAGGTTCCCGGGGAAAAGCGCCGGAAAGCTTCACCGAAATCGGGCGGAAGCGCGGCTTGGGGAAATGAACATCATGGAGGTATGCTTCGGAACGGAGGTAAACAATGAGAAGATCGGACAGAGAAATCAGGGAATCGGACAGGATCGATGCAATTATTTCATCCTGCCACTGCTGCAGGCTCGGTTTCTGCGATGGGAAGGACGTTTATATTGTGCCGCTGAATTTCGGCTTCCGTTCAGAGGGTGGAAAGCGTACCTTCTATTTTCACAGCGCGAAGGAAGGGCGGAAAATCGAACTCATTGCCCGGAACGGCCATGCCGGTTTTGAGATGGATACCGGTTATGCGCTGCAGGCGGGAGAGACGGCCTGCAGCTATTCCGCCCGATTCCAAAGCGTGATCGGAAGCGGGAAGGTCTCCTTCGTTGAAGAAGCGGAGGAAAAGGAGACCGCCCTGCGCCTGCTCATGGAGCACAATACGGGGCGGGCGGACTGGAAATTTACCTCTGTCATGCTGGACGCGGTCCGCGTGTTCCGGCTGGACGTGGAGGAGATCGCATGTAAGGAGCATCTGTAGGAAGATGCTCCTTAGTCTATCTGTCATATCCTGTCGTCCCCTGTCAGCGGACAACAATCTTAAAAGTATGGAATTCCCTCAGGAAAAATGTTATAATAAGAACGGTGTTGTTCAAAAAACGCCTGCGCGCTGTGTGGAGAAGCGAAACGGCGCATCCATGCAGGGATGTTTCTGCGCAGATCTGCGGCTGCGGACGGAGAGCGGCTGCAACTAACTGCGCGACAGGAAAGAAATTTTCCGAATGGCTTTGGCCTGTCCGGAAAATGTGGGTACGGATATGAAGAAAAAAAGAGTCAAACTGAAGGGGCGGCTGAGGATTTATATGCAGACCTCCCTCTATCTGGGGCTGCTTCTGGTGCTTGTGGATTTTGGGATCTACCTGCTGGACGCGAGGGCGGGGTTTCTGCTGTCCTGCTTCCTGCTTCTGTACTTCGGGATGATTTTCTACCTGATGCTTTACAACAGGCCGATTATCGTCAACGAGCTGGTGAGCTTTGCCACGCAGTACGGACAGATTCAGAAGGAGCTTCTGCGGGAGCTGGATGTCCCCTATGCGCTGCTGGATGAGGACGGAAAAATCATCTGGAATAACAACGCTTTTTCGCGTGTCATACATAACGAAAAGGCGGTGAGAAAGTCCGTCACATCCTTTTTCTCTTCCGTGACGAGGGACAGGCTCCCTTCCGAGGAGGAAGGCGTCGTACAGTTCGAGCTTTCTTATGATGACAGCGAATACGCGGCGAAGTTTACCCGGATTTCCCTGCGGGAGGCCGCGAACGACAGCGATATCATTGAGGACGAGGATTATAAGGGCTGCCTGTTTGCCATGTATCTGTTCGATGAGACGGCGCTGAAGATCGCTCTGAAGGAAAATGATGATCAGTCCCTTGCGGTCGGACTGATCTATCTGGACAATTATGACGAGGCGCTGGAGAGCGTGGAAGAGGTCCGTCGTTCTCTTCTGATCGCGCTGATCGACAGAAAAGTGAACAAATACGTTTCCAGCTTCGACGGCATCTGCAGAAAGCTGGAAAAGGACAAGTATCTGGCGATCCTTCGAAAGAAGGCCGTGGCGCAGATGAGCGAAAAGCGTTTCGAGATTCTGGACGATGTGAAAACCGTGAACATCGGCAATGAAATGGCTGTCACCATCAGCGTGGGAATCGGTCTGGACGGTCTGACATATTCCCAGAATTTTGAATTCTCAAGGGCGGCCATCGATATGGCGCTGGGACGTGGCGGAGATCAGGCGGTGGTAAAGACGCCGGAGCAGATCAGCTATTACGGCGGCAAGAGCCAGCAGGTGGAAAAGAACACCCGGGTAAAGGCGAGAGTGAAGGCGCATGCGCTGCATGAAATCATTACCAGCAGGGACAGGGTCCTGATCATGGGGCACAAGCTGGGGGATGTGGACTGCTTCGGCGCTGCAATCGGCATTTACAGGATTGCGAAGTCCCTGGACAGAAAGGCACAGATCGTCATCAACGATATCAGCACATCGGTGCAGCCGCTGATTGAGATGTTCCAGAATAACCGGGAATATGAACCGGACATGTTCTTAAAGAGCCAGCAGGCCATCGAGACGGCGGAGAGCAACACGGTGCTCATCGTGGTGGACGTGAACAAGCCCAGCCTTACGGAGTGCCCGGAGCTGCTGAAGGTCTGTAAGTCCATCGTGGTGCTGGATCATCACAGACAGGGAACGGAGCGGATTGAAAACGCAACGCTTTCCTATGTGGAGGCCTATGCTTCCTCCACCTGTGAAATGGTGTCGGAGATTCTGCAGTATATTGACGGCGGCGTCCGCATCAAGGTGGAGGAGGCCGACTGCATGTATTCCGGCATGATGATCGATACCAACAATTTCATGACCAAGACCGGTGTGCGCACTTTTGAGGCCGCGGCTTTCCTGCGCAGAAACGGTGCGGATGTGACGCGTGTGAGAAAGTTGTTCCGAGAGGATGCCGCCGAATATAAGGCCAAGGCCGATGCAGTCAGACAGGCGGAGATTTACCGCAATTATTATGCCATTTCCACCTGTACCGGCGAAGGCCTGCAGAGTCCGACAATCATCGGCGCGCAGGCTGCCAATGAGCTTCTGAACATTAAGGGAGTCAAGGCAAGCTTCGTGCTCACGGATTATCAGGGAAAAATATTTATCAGCGCCCGTTCCATCGACGAGGCGAACGTGCAGGTGGTCATGGAGCGGATGGGAGGCGGCGGCCATATGAACATGGCGGGCTGTCAGGTGGCGGATAAAAAGATTCCGGAAGTGATTGCGGATATCAAACAGACGCTGGATCAAATGATAGAGGAAGGTGAACTGAAGTAATGAAAGTGATATTACTGGAAGATGTGAAATCCCTTGGGAAAAAGGGAGAAATCGTAAATGTAAACGACGGATACGCGAGAAATTATATTCTGCCCAAGAAATTGGGCCTGGAAGCGACAGGAAAGAATCTGAACGACCTGAAGCTCCAGAAGGCAAATGAGGAAAAGCGTGCAAAGGAGCTTCTGGAGGCGGCACAGGAATCCGCCAGAAACCTGGAAGGAAAGTCCGTTGTCATCAAAATGAAGGCCGGAGAGGGCGGCAAGCTGTTCGGCTCCGTTTCTTCCAAGGAAATTGCTGCTGCGTTCAAGGAGCAGTGCGGTCTGGACATCGACAAGAAGAAAATTCAGTTGAGCGATCCCATCCGGGCATTCGGTTCCTACGATGTGCCTGTGAAGCTGCATCCGCAGGTGGTCGGTACGCTGAAGGTTAAAGTAGAAGAATGAGAAGGGTACCATGGCATCAATAGACGAGGCTGTTTTAAAGAGAGTGCTGCCCCACAGCATGGAGGCGGAGCAGTCGGTGATCGGTTCCATGCTGGTGGACCGGGAAGCCATTGTGGTTGCGTCCGAAATTATCAGCGGGGATGATTTTTATAACAAATCCTATGGCGTCGTGTTCGAAGCCATGGTGGAGCTGAATGAGCAGGGACAGCCTGTGGATGCGGTGACGCTGCAGAACCGTCTGAAGGAAAAGGATGTTCCGCCGGAGGTCGCCAGCCTGGAATTTGTCCGGGATATCATGGCTGCGGTTCCCACCTCTGCAAATATCAAATCCTATGCCACGATTGTTTCAGAAAAATCGGTTTTAAGAAAGCTCATCCGGCTGACGGAAGAGATTGCCAATAACTGCTATGCGGAAAAGGATGGGCTGGAGGCCATTCTGGAGGATACGGAGAAACGGGTGTTTGATCTGGTTCAGCGCAGGAACACGGGAGACTTCGTGCCCATCCGCGAAGTGGTCATGAACGCCATGGACAAGATCGAGAAAGCCTCCCACAGTAACGGAAACGTGACCGGAATCGCTACGGGCTTCATCGATCTGGATTACCGGACGGCGGGCATGCAGCCCTCCGATCTGGTGCTCATTGCGGCAAGGCCCTCCATGGGTAAGACGGCATTTGTTCTGAACATCGCCCAGTATGTGGCCTTCCATTCGGGAGAGTGTGTGGCCATTTTCAGTCTGGAGATGAGTAAGGAGCAGCTGGTGAACCGTCTGTTTGCCATGGAATCCAAGGTGGACTCCCAGCACCTGAGAACCGGAAATCTGTCTGATCTGGAGTGGGAAAAGCTGATTGAGAGCGCGGGAATGATCGGCCAGTCCAAACTCATCATTGATGATACCCCCGGTATCAGCATCGCGGAAATGCGTTCCAAGTGCAGGAAGTTTAAGCTGGAAATGGATGTGAAGATGATCATCATCGATTACCTTCAGCTTATGTCGGGTAGCGGAAGAGGAAGCGAATCCAGACAGCAGGAGATTTCTGATATTTCCCGGTCCCTGAAGGCGCTCGCCAGAGAGCTGCAGGTTCCGGTGCTTGCTCTGTCCCAGCTGAGCCGTGCGGTGGAGCAGCGGCCGGACCACAGGCCCATGCTTTCCGACCTGCGTGAGTCGGGAGCCATCGAACAGGACGCGGACGTTGTCATGTTCATCTACCGGGACGACTATTACAATCCGGATACCGAGAAAAAGGGCATTGCCGAGATCAACATTGCCAAGCAGAGAAACGGTCCGATCGGCACCGTGGATCTGGTATGGCTGCCGGAATTCACCAAGTTTGCGAATCTGCAGAAATAAAGTGGATTTCATTTTGAAAATGGAAAAATAACAGAAAAGTACATATGACTGGATTGGGCCGTTTTTTCGGCCCTGATCTGATACGAAAGAGAACTCATGCACCGCATCGGGTTCTCTTTTTTTCATGAAAGCGTTGTCAAGCGGCTGAGCAGACAGCGTGCCTGCACGCGTGGCTGCTCAGACATTTGAAAGCAGGTCTGAAGGAAAGGAAAAGGGCTATGAAAACAGAGCAGGAAAAGAAGGAAGAGAGATATCTGATCTCAGAAACGGCAAAGCTGGTTGGGGTGGAAAGTCATGTGCTGCGCTACTGGGAGGAAGAGCTGAAGCTTCCGATCCGGCGAAATGAGCTGGGCCACCGGTATTATACCAGGGAGGATGTGGAACAGTTCCGGGAAATTAAAAAGCTGAAGGAGCAGGGACTGCAGCTGAAGGCTATTCGTACCGTACTGACGGCGGAGGGCAGCATGCAGATTCTCATGCCGGTTCCGGAAAAGGAAGAGGAACACAGAAGAGAAATGCAGGAATCCGGCAACAGAGTGCGAAATGAGAGCCCTGCGAAAACGGAACATCGGGCGTTGGATGCCGGAGAAAAGGCCATGCGCCTGCAGATGCTGCTTCACAGTCTGGTTTCTCAGGCGGTAAGAGAAAACAACGAGGAGCTGACCAGGCAGATTCGGGAAACCATCACAAAGGAAATGGATTATCAGTTCCGCATTCAGGAGGAAGAGAGCCGGAAACGGGAACAGGAGCATATGGAAAAGGAGGAGGAGCATTTTCGGAAGCTGGATGAAACGCTTCGGCAGTATGCGGGAAGGGGAAGAGCTGTACAGGCCAGTCTCCGGGAAACAAAAAGACAGCAGAAGCTGGCGGCAAGGACGCAGAAGGTGGAACAGAAAGCAGCGCAGAAGGCGGCCCGTGAAGCAGAAGCAAAAAGCAGAAGGGAGGCTGCAAAATCCCGCAGGGAAAGCGGGCGTCTGAAGAAGGAGCAGGAGCGACAGCAGAGAGAAAAGGAAAAAGAGGAGAAACGAAAGTCAAAGTCAAAAACAGGAGAAGCAGAGCGTCTGTGAAGTCCGGGAATTCTGGAGCTTCTGAGACATTGAGACGTGAAATGAAAAGGCTGCCGGAAAAAAACGGTCAGAATTGCAGTCCGGCAGTCTCCTGACAAAAGTCATATTCAAAAAAAGATGACAGCCCAAAAAGCTGTCATCTTTTCAGGCGGCACAGAGAAATGCCGCTCCTATGTCTCTGTCGGTATCCGACAGCCGCAGCCCGAAAGCTTCGTCTGCGATCAGCCCTCGGAAATAGCGCCGGTAGGGCATGCGCCTGCGCAGGAACCGCAGGAAATGCAGGTATCAGGATCGATTACATACTGTCCATCTCCCTGAGAAATTGCACCTACAGGGCACTGTCCCTCGCAGGTTCCGCAGCTTACGCAAGAGTCACTGATTACATATGCCATAGTTTTATCCTCCTTTAAATAATAATCTGTTGATTCTCAATAATCATTCTAATATAGAAGGAGAAAATGTACAAGTGATTTTTCGGGAATATTGGCTGAATTCTTGTACTTTTTGAAGTACATTTCCGGCATATTGGAAAAAATCCCATTGTTTCTGTTATCTGGCATATCGGTAAAGCGTCTTTTATCCGTCATGCCGCCTGCGGTCTTTGATTCCCTTCAGAATTGCCTGCTTTTTCAAAAGGAGAGTGGGGCGGTCCATGGCGGGAATGCCTTCCAGACGGTAGGGAATTCCAAGTTTTTCATATTTTGGCCTGCCCATGGTATGATAGGGGAGAACGTCCAGCGCCTTCAGGTTTCCCAGCCCGCCGATGAACCAGCCAAGCCGGTACAGAAAGGTTTCGTCATCGGTGACGGTGGGAACCACCACATGGCGGATCCATACCGGGATTTTCCTGTGATCCAGGTAATGGGCAAAGCGGAGAATATTTTCATTGGAGCAGCCTGTGAGCCATTTATGGAGCTTCGGATCGATGTGCTTGATGTCCAGCATGACCAGATCCGTCATGGAAAGAAGCCGGTCCAGACGTCCCATCCACTCCTTATCAGCGGCGTTGAAGCAGATGCCGGAGCTGTCGATACAGGTATGGATGTTTTCCTGTTTGGCAAGTGCAAACAGCTCCAGGAGAAAATCCAGCTGTAAAAGCGGCTCACCGCCCGTTACGGTCAGTCCGCCGTCCTTATAAAAGCTTTTGTTCCTGCGGAAGCGTTCCATGATTTCTTCTGCTTCCATGAGGGTCCCGGCGTTCGTTTCCCAGGTGTCCGGATTATGACAGTAGGCGCAGCGCATGGGGCAGCCCTGCAGAAAAACAACGAATCTTACGCCGGGTCCGTCCACTGTGCCAAAGCTTTCTATGGAATGAATGCGTCCCTGCATGAAAAGCCTCCTTTCTGGGCGAACGTCCGGTTCGTGCGGCTGTCTTACTACCGCCTGGACAGGAGCGCCGTCGGACAATGAAAAGGACGGACGCCCGAAAGCGTCCGCCGCGAGTGGATCGCACTGCGGCGGAAAGGGAGATGTCGCTTACGCGACCCGCCACGCAGATAATCTTTGATTACCGGGAGAATCCCGCTTGCGGGATTCTTTTTTACAGTGCTTCGTGGAACGTGCGGGAAATCACATCCGCCTGCTGTTGAGGCGTCAGCTTGATGAAATTCACCGCATAACCGGATACGCGGATGGTCAGCTGGGGATATTTTTCCGGATGCTTCTGTGCGTCCAGCAGCGTTTCGCGGTTCAGAACGTTTACGTTCAGATGATGGCCGCCTTTTTCCGCATAGCCGTCAAGTAAGGATACCAGGTTATCGATCTGTGCCTTGTTTGCTTCCATAGTCGTTTCTCCTTTCAGTTTGTCGCGGGACGGGCGATACTGCCCGGCCCTGTTCTATTCTTTCCGGTCAAGCCCCTCATGAAGGGTGGGGACACTGCAGGCGAGCGGCACCGCAGAGCAGTCCGCACAGCCCGTCTGAATTTTTATATCCGGATCTCCATCCGGAGCGCAGGCAACGTTCACATGCCCTACGCCCTGAACGGTCCCTTCATCCAGAAGCCTGATCAGTTCGTCAACTCTTTTGTCCTGATTCATCTGATCCATGCTTATTCCTCATCGTTAAAGGAAAGGTCAATGTCAATATCGCCGGCGAATACGGCGTCCTCCTTGCCCAGCGCTCCCGGAATGATGGTGAAGGTATTGGAAATTCCATCCTGGGAATCCATGAAAGGCAGCTTGGCCACGGAGGAGAGGGAGGCCACGGCTCCGTGGGTATCCCTTCCGTGCATCGGATTAGCGCCCGGCGCAAAGGGAACGCCGGCTTTTCTTCCGTCCGGGGTCGCTCCTGTAGCCTTGCCGTACACCACGTTGGAGGTGATGGTCAGCACGGAGGTGGTGGGGAAGCCGTCCCGGTAGGTGTGATGCCTTCTCACCGCGGTCATGAATTTTGAAACCAGTTCCCTTGCGATATCGTCCACCCGGTCGTCATCGTTTCCGTATTTGGGGAAATCTCCCGTGATCCTGAAGTCAATGATGATGCCGTCCTCATCCCGGACCGGCTCCACCTTCGCGTATTTGATGGCGGAGAGGGAATCGGCCACAACGGAAAGTCCGGCGATTCCGGTGGCGAAATAACGGCGCACATCTCTGTCGTGAAGCGCCATCTGTGCCCTTTCATAGCAGTATTTGTCATGCATGTAGTGGATGACGTTCAGGGTGTTCACATAAACGCCAGCCAGCCATTCCATCATATCATAGAATGCATCGATTACCTTATCGTATTCCAGCACATCGCCTTCATACTTCCGGTATTTCGGGCCCACCTGCTTTCTGGTCTTTTCATCCACGCCGCCATTGAGGGAGTAAAGCAGGCACTTCGCCAGATTGGCGCGTGCGCCGAAGAACTGCATTTCCTTGCCGATTCTCATGGAAGAAACGCAGCAGGCGATGCCGTAGTCGTCTCCGTGTACGGGACGCATCAGGTCGTCGTTCTCATACTGGATGGAAGAGGTCTGGATGGACATCTTCGCGCAGTAACGCTTAAAGCCCATGGGCAGTCTGGTGGACCAGAGCACGGTCAGGTTCGGCTCAGGAGCGGGACCCAGGTTGGTCAGGGTGTGCAGATAACGGAAGGACATCTTCGTCGCCATATGGCGTCCATCCACGCCTACGCCCGCAAGGGATTCGGTGATCCATACCGGGTCGCCGGAGAACAGCTCGTTGTATTCCGGCGTGCGCGCAAATTTGATGATCCTCAGCTTCATGATGAAGTGGTCCACGAATTCCTGGATCTGTTCCTCCGTGAAGGTCCCAAGCGCCAGATCGCGCTCTGCGTAGATGTCCAGGAAGGTGGAGGTGCGTCCCAGGGACATGGCCGCTCCGTTCTGTTCCTTCACCGCCGCAAGATAGCCGAAGTAAGTGGCCTGGATGGCTTCCTGAACGTTGGAGGCGGGGCGGGAGATGTCACAGCCGTAGGAGGCAGCCATTTCCTTTATGAGCTTCAGAGCAACGATCTGCTCGGAAAGCTCCTCTCTTAAGCGGATCACGTCGTCGGTCATCACGCTTCCGGTGGAATTTTTCTGTGCCTGCTTGTCCTCGATCAGAAAATCGATTCCATAAAGGGCGATCCGTCTGTAGTCTCCGATGATTCTTCCTCTGCCATAGGCATCCGGAAGGCCGGTGATGATGTGGGCGCTTCTGCAGGCCCGCATTTCCGGAGTATAGGCGTCAAATACGCCCGCATTGTGTGTTTTTCTGTGGGTGGAGAAGAATTCCTCAACCTCGGGGTCCAGCGTATATCCGTTGTCCGCGCAGGCCTTCTGCGCCATACGGATGCCGCCGTAGGGCTGCAGCGCGCGCTTGAACGGCTTATCCGTCTGCAGACCGACAATTTTTTCCTTCTCCTGATTCAGATAGCCGGGTGCATGGGAGGTGATGGTGGAGATCACCTTCGTGTCCATATCCAGGACGCCTCCTGCTTCTCTTTCCTTCCGGGACAGCTCCATGACCTGATCCCAGAGATCCAGTGTATCCTGTGTGGGCGGGGCGAGAAAGGACTCATCCCCGTCGTAGGGATGATAATTCTTTTGAATGAAATCGCGAACGTTGACCTCGCGTTCCCATTCCCCGCCGGTAAATCCATTCCATTCTGTCCTCAAGACTTCCTCCTGTCTGCTGCATGGGGCAGCATGAAACATATACCGTATGAAAGCGCCTGCCGGAGCGCCGCAGCGCGGAGCGGCGGCTTTCATACATGTTGGCGCGCCGGTTGCGGCGCAGGCCGGTTACTTTTAAAATATTCCGCGTGTCTGCGCGGGGCGGACATACTCATCCGCCTTTAGTATTATATGTTACCCAATAAAGGTGCGTCAAGGCAGGAATGTTCTTTTTTGGAGACATGATTTTTTTTATCGGGAGGGGCATTTCAGCCATTTCACACATAATCTTGCGCATTCAGGGAAAAAGTATTATACTGAATGCAGCCGTCAGAGGTGACTTACCGGCCGGAAGGCACGGAGGGCTCCGGAAAAAACGGGCGGCGCAAAATCGTAAGAAAAGGAGGTTGGCGAAATGGCTGGCATTACGAAGGAAATGACAATCGGTGAGATCCTGAGAACCAATCCTGAGGTTGCTCCTGTTCTGATGAACGCGGGAATGCACTGCCTCGGCTGCCCTTCCGCGCAGGCGGAGAGCCTGGAAGAGGCCGCGATGGTTCACGGTATTGATATTGATGAGCTGATGAAGGCGATTGCGGAAGCATAAGAAGCGGTCTTATCACGCAGAGGCGGCGGCGTACCGAAAGGGGGGCGCCGCCGTTCTCATGAATGAAACCATGTTTTTTGTAAAAAAGCCTCAGATTCTGCCAAATGACTGCAGGGCATGATCTCTGACGATCAGCTCGCAGTGTTCCTCCAGGAAAGCTTCTCCGCCGGGCGCAGCCTTTTCCTGTCTGCCGTATTCGGACAGGCAGTTGCAGAGCCTGTTGAATTCTTCCGGCGTGTGTGAGGAGTTGGAGACGATCAGGAGATAACGTCCCCTTCCCGTATCCTTGTAAAGAGAATTGGCTCCGTTGTAGAAGCCGGACAGGACATGGGCGAGCCGGGTGATATGATTGAGGGAATCAAAGGAATAAATGCGGGTGATCTGCAGAGATTCCTCTTCCTTCTTTCCGGAGACGGGCTTCTGAGCGTCGTCTTTTCCGGTTCCCTGGGACGCGGTACGTCCTTCGTGGATGCGCCGGAACAGGTCGAGCACATCGTCCGCACCCTCGTTCAGATCCTGGAGCATGTCGTCCAGACTGTCGTCGTCATGCACGCTGGGAGCAAATTTGGAGAAACGGGTATCCAGCTCCTCCGGATCCTCCACCTTGGTGATGATGAGGACAATACAGTCCGAATTCAGGGGAATGGCTTCGATCATGAGGGGAATATCCTCCGCCTCAAAGCCGAACTTGATTGCCGCCTGCTGCATCATATCACGAAAGAGGCTCTTCGCCTTCTCTGTTCCATAAGCGAGTTCGCTGATCTTAAGCTCCCTGTCCGCCAGGTCGGCCTTGGTCAGGGTGCAGCGAATCTGATGGTCATTCACTTTTTCAATTTTCATTATGATCACATCCTTAATATAAAAGATATGGAAATTTCTTTCCCTGTGTGACTGAAAAGCCCGTAAAATAAACATAATTTACAGTATCTGCGATTACAGATATATTATACTGCGGCCAGTAAGAAGTCAAGCATCCGCAAACTGTTTCACTTTTTTTTTACAAATTACTTGCTATTTCCCCGGATATCGGATATAATCCATCTAAAGATGCTTCCGGGCACTCTGTATCAGAAGGAGGGGAGCTGCACCGGACTTTTTTATATCATATTTTAAGCAATTCTTCAGAAGAGGCTGCATTGCAGCAATTCTTCTGCATCTTACAGACAGCGGACGGCGGTATATGCCGGTTTCGTTGCTGCCTCATCCATATAGTATGAGGAGGTCTTACAGGCTTATGTGCCTGTCGGGAAAGAAATCATTTCCAAAATTTTCACCTGGAAAACGTTTAATTCAAAAAAATGGATTGTAAATGGTTTATTTGCGTATTCTTTTGCAGGAATTTCGCGATACACGTCCGGGGGCATCTTTCAGACCAGAAACATCGTCATCACTGCGTGAACAGAGGGCATAGGGGTTTATATATCACGTCCTTTTGGGAAAACGTCCTGAGCGGAGCTCTGTTATGTCCCTTTGTGCATACAGGGGAGGGATTTGTCATGAATGACGATGAGATCGAATTCAAGGAGCATTTGAAAAAGATCAGCGGACAGGGCGTGGACCTGTATCTGGAGGGGAAGCCGGCTTCTCCCGACGAGATTGCAAAGAAATTTTTTGTCTGCGAGGATGCCGTGTATATGCCGGATTATGTGATGGATGAGCGCGGCAGGCTGACTCAGGTCAGATACGATAAGGTGAAGTGCCCCCGGACTTTATGAAAATGCAAGGCTGTTCTGTCTGAAAACGAAGTAAAATGAATGTAACTGATCCTGCGGACGCACGAGGCGGGGCCCCCGTTCCGCTGCTGCGCCGGGATGCGGGAGAGCGCGTTTCTCCTGCCGAAAGGAAAACGCGGTCCGGTCTGTTAAGGCGGGCCGGACGGAAACAAAGCTGCGATGGAAACATGTAAAAATAGGTAATGACGATGTTTCAGGAGTCTGATATAATAGGGACGATCAGGAGGTTACGGAAGATGAAAAAAGCAATTCCGGTGATAATCGCTGTCGTCCTTATTTTTGTGATTGTCGCCATTACATTTGGAATGAAGATTGTGGATCGCTATTCCTATTCTAAGGAACGGATGGATCTGAACGGGTATTTCAGCCTCACGGCGGACGATGAGGCCGCGCTCGTGCTTAACAACGAGATCCGGGAGGAAAAGGGCGTTGTGAAGGACGGCAGATGCTATCTGCCGCTGGAAACGGTGCACACTTATCTGAATGACAGATTTTACGCGGATTATAACGAGAACTGGCTTTTGTATACCATGCCGGATGAGATCATCTACGCTCAGGCGGGAGAGACGGGAGCGGACGGCTATGTGCCGGCTTACCTGGAAGACGGCGTGATGTATGTGGCACTGGACTATGTGAAGAAGTATACCAATTTTTCCTATACCCTGTACACGGAGCCGAACCGGGTGGTGATGACAACGGTATGGGACGAACATCATGTCGCGGATATAAAACGAAATACGTCGGTTCGCTATCAGGGAGGAATCAAGAGCGATATTCTCACTGATGTGGCGGCGGGAGATAAGGTGACGGTGCTGGAGACGATGGAAACGTGGAGCAGGGTCGCCACCGACGACGGCTTCATCGGCTATGTGGAGAATAAGCGGCTGGAAAACGAACGCAGCGAGACGCTGATTCCGGTCACCGATTATGTGGAGCCGGAGTATACCTCCATTCACCGGGATTACAAGATCAGCCTCGGCTGGCATCAGGTGACCAGTGAGGCAGCCAATTCCACGCTTTCCCAGGTGCTGGACGGGGTGAGCGGAATGAACGTGATTTCCCCTACCTGGTTTTTCCTGAGCGACGACGAAGGAAATTTTGTCAGCATCGGAAGCAGTTCCTACGTGCAGGAGGCGCATGGCAGAGGGCTGGAGGTATGGGCGCTTGTCGATAATTTCACCTATGATGTGGATACGAGGGCGATTCTGTCCTATACCAGCAAACGGCAGAAGCTGATTGAAGGCCTGATAAACGAGGCATTGTCTCTCGGTGTGGACGGCATCAATGTGGACTTTGAGCAGGTGCCGGGTGACGCGGGAGAGGACTACATTGAATTTTTAAGGGAGCTGTCCATTTCCTGCCGGGCGAACGGGTTGGTGCTGTCTGTGGACAATTATGTGCCGAGAGGATATAACTCCCATTATCACTGGGAAGAGCAGGGGATTGTGGCGGATTATGTCATCATCATGGGCTATGACGAGCACTACGGCGGTTCCCAGGAGGTGGGAAGCGTGGCTTCCATCGATTATGTGGAGGAAGGAATCAGCACCATGGTGCAGTATGTTCCTGCCGAGAAGGTGGTCAACGCGGTTCCCTTTTATACCCGTATCTGGGAAACGACGTCTGAAGGCGTGAAGAGTCAGGCGGTCGGAATGACTGCCGCGGAGGATTTCCTTGCGCAGAGAGGCGTGGAAGCGGCCTGGGATGAAACCACCTGTCAGAATTATGCGGAATTTGAAGAAAACGGTGCGTTTTTTCAGGTGTGGCTGGAGGATGAGCAGTCCCTTCAGGCAAAGATGAACGTGATGAAGGAATACGGAATCGGAGGCGTGGCCGCCTGGAAGCTGGGCTATGAAAGCGGGCATCCGGAGGTATGGGCGGTGATTTCGGATTTTGTAAACGGCTGAAAAACAGACCCGTAAGGGAAAACGGCTGGCCGGGCCGGTGCATGGGGTCTTTTCGCTCTGGGGAATTCATATAATGAAACAAACGGAGCGCGGGAGACCTCATGAGGACGGAATTAAAGGAAGGAATGCTGAGAGGAGCCGCGACGGTTCTTCTGCTGAGCGCTGTTTTCTGGTCGGCCGGCCAGACGGCCATTCTGGTCAATGAGGATCAGGCGGAGGCGGAAGACGCCTTCTGTGTGGTGATCGATGCGGGCCATGGAGGCGTCGATCCGGGGAAGGTCGGAATCAACGGGGAGCTGGAGAAGGATCTGAATCTGCAGATTGCCGAAAAACTGAAAATGTTTCTGGAAGCCTCGGACGTGGAGGTGGTGATGACCAGAACCACGGATACGGGGCTGTATGACGAAAACGCTTCCAATAAAAAGGTTCAGGATATGAAACAGCGCATCCAGATCATTGAGGAGGCGCAGCCGGACATTGCGGTGAGCATCCATCAGAACAGCTATGACGAGGAGTACGTGAAGGGAGCGCAGGTTTTCTATTATGGAGGGAGCGCGGCGGGAGAGTATGCCGCCGGACTGATCCAGGACCGCCTTGTGAAGGAGCTGGATCCGGAAAATCACCGGACATCCCGGGCAAATGAGAGCTATTATCTCCTGAAGAAGACAGGGAGGCCGCTGGTGATCGTGGAATGCGGCTTCCTGTCCAACGCGGAGGAGGCGGCGGAGCTGTCCGACGACTACTATCAGGAAAAGCTGGCCTGGCATATCCATATGGCGCTGATGCAATACCTGAATCAGAGCCGCAGGGGACTTCCCTGAGAAGTCAGGATGTGATATAATTGGGCGGAACGGACGAGGATGTCCGAAAAGAGCAGAAAAGTCCGGAAAGTCTGCCTGACGGGGAAAGCAGACTTTTTTCTACGGCCGGAAAGTCTGCCGGATGCGGCAGCTGTTCCCCGAAAACCGGAAAGAAGAAATGACATGAAGACACTTTATGAAGTGATGGATGGCAGCAGCAGGGATGAGGAGAAGCTGAGAAAAGCGGGAGAGATCCTGAAGGCAGGCGGTCTGGTGGCCTTCCCCACAGAGACTGTATACGGGCTGGGCGGAGATGCGCTCAATCCGGAGTCCTCCAGAAAGATCTATGCCGCGAAGGGCAGACCTTCGGATAACCCGCTGATTGTGCATATCTGCCGCCTTTCCGATCTGGAACGGATCGCCTGGGATCCGGACGGGAAGGGGCTGAAAGTCGCGCGCGCGTTCTGGCCGGGACCATTGACCATGATCCTGAAGAAAAAGGATACGGTTCCACTGGAAACGACGGGCGGCCTTTCTACAGTAGCGGTGCGTTTTCCGTCCCACCCTGTTGCGCGCGGCCTGATCGATGCGGCGGGCGGTTTTGTCGCGGCTCCGAGCGCAAACACCTCCGGAAAGCCCAGCCCGACGAGCGCGCGGTATGTGGCGGAGGATATGGACGGCAGGATCGATATGATTCTGGACGGAGGCGATGTGGGAATCGGTCTGGAATCCACGATTGTAGATCTGACAGAAGAGGAGCCAATGATCCTGAGACCCGGCTATGTGACACAGGAAATGCTGACGGAGGTGCTCGGTGCGGTTTCGGTAGACCGCACGATTCTGGATGCTGCGTCAACGCAGCGACCGAAGGCTCCCGGTATGAAATACAGGCATTACGCACCGAAAGGAGATCTGGCTGTTGTGGAGGGAGAATCCGGAAAGGTGGTGGCGCGCATCAACGCTCTCTGCAGACAGGCGAAAGAGAAAGGGAAGAAAACGGGTGTGATTGCTACGGATGAAACCGCACCCCTCTATCACGCGGACAGCGTGAAAAGCGTGGGGAGCAGGCAGGATGAGGAGGCGATCGCCCACAGCCTGTACCGGATTCTGCGGGAATTTGACGATGAAGGCGTGGAGGTCATGTATTCGGAAGCCTTCTCTTCACATGGAATGGGACAGGCCATCATGAACCGGCTCCTGAAGGCGGCGGGCCACCACGTGATTGAGGTATAAGCGGGAAAAGAAGGCGGAAACCGGCGGGGCGCCGGATTTCCTGGAAGAATTGCTGACGCAATTCTTCTCACGGATTAAAATGCGGCCTGCGGCCGCAAAGAAAGAGGTAGATATGAAGATTGCATTGGGCTGTGATCATGGCGGTTTTGCGCTGAAGCAGGAGGTGATCCGGTATCTGGACGGAAAAGGGCTGGAATGGGAGGATTTCGGCTGTTTTGACGAATCGTCCTGCGATTATCCGGATTACGGAAGAGCGGCTGCTGAAGCGGTGGCGGCAGGAAAGTGCGACAAAGGCATTGTGATCTGTACGACCGGAATCGGAATTTCCATCGTCGCCAATAAGGTAAGGGGAATCCGGTGTGCGCTCTGCGCGGACACCGTATCCGCAAGGCTTACCAGAGAGCACAATGACGCGAACATGCTGGCGATGGGCGCGGGGATCATCGGGAAGAATCTGGCGCTCAGCATCGTGGAAACCTTTCTGGACACGCCTTTCTCCGGTGAGGAAAAGCATGCGCGCAGGGTTGGAAAAATAACGGATTTGGAAAAGGAACAGTGAGAGGAACAGGAGGGTGGAAAACGGCGAAGCCGTTTTCCTGAAAGAATTGCGTCAGCAATTCTTTTTACAAAATGAAGAAGCGGCCGTGCGGCCGCGGAGGAAAAGGAGAAGAGTATGTCTAAGGTAGTAATTATGGATCACCCGCTCATTCAGCACAAGATCGGCTATATCAGGAGGATCGAGACCGGAACCAAGGATTTCCGCCAGACCATCGGAGAGATCGCGATGCTGATCTGCTATGAGGCGACCAGAAATCTGCCGCTGGCGGACGTGGAAATTACGACTCCGATCTGCAAGACGACGGTGAAGGAGCTTCGGGGAAAGAAAATGGCGATCGTGCCGATTCTGAGAGCCGGACTTGGCATGGTGGACGGCGTGCTGAACCTGATTCCTGCTGCAAAGGTGGGCCATATCGGGCTGTACCGGGATCCTGAGACGCTGGAGCCCGTGGAATACTACTGCAAGCTTCCCGCGGACTGCGCGGAGAGAGAGGTTTTTGTGGTGGATCCCATGCTCGCTACGGGAGGCTCTTCAGTCGCTGCAATCCGCCTGCTGAAGGAGAAGGGCTGTAAGAAGATTCATTTCATGTGTATCATTGCAGCGCCGGAAGGAATTGCACGGATGCAGAAGGAGCATCCGGATGTGGATCTGTATGTGGGCGCTCTGGATGAGAAGCTGAATGATCATGGCTACATCGTGCCCGGATTGGGAGATGCGGGAGACAGAATCTTCGGAACAAAGTAATGCGGAAAGGAGCAGCCATGAAGAGACAGGATTATATCACATGGGATGAATATTTTATGGGAGTAGCCAAGCTGTCGGGGATGCGCTCCAAGGATCCCAACACTCAGGTCGGAGCCTGTATTGTCAGCGAAGACAACAAGATTTTGTCCATGGGCTACAACGGTTTCCCGATCGGCTGCTCCGATGATGAATTTCCATGGGATAAATATGGGGAGGAAGAGAATACAAAATATCCTTATGTGACGCACAGCGAGCTGAATGCCATTCTGAATTACAGGGGAGGAAGTCTGGCGGGCGCAAGGCTGTATGTTTCTCTTTTTCCCTGTAACGAATGCGCGAAAGCCATCATTCAGAGCGGAATCCGGGAGATCATATATGAATGTGATAAATACGCCGATACGCCATCTGTGCGCGCTTCGAAGCGGATGCTGGATGCTGCCGGTGTGCGTTATCGGAAATATGAACCCGCGGGCCGGAGCGTAACGCTTACATTATAAGGCCGGATGACTTAAGAGGAGAATACGGATGAAAAAAATGGGAAAGCGCAGGCTGATCGCGGGAATTCTTGTGCTGGTCATGCTTACGGTCCCAAGGCTGGGCGCGGAAGCCACTTCTGACACGAGAGAGAAGCTGGAAAACGCGAAGGAAGAAAGAGAAGCCACTGAGAATCAGAAGAATGCTCAGGAAGAAAATATCACCAATATGGAGGAGGCTCAGAGCGGCCTGCAGGGAGAGCTGAACAGTCTGAACAGCCAGCTTGCGGAAGTCAGCAGCAATCTGGAAGAGATCGAGAACAATATCATTGCCAAAAACGATGAGATTAAGGCTACGCAGGCTGAACTGGAGAAAGCGAAGGCGACGGAGGAGAGACAGTATCTTTGCCTGAAAAAAAGAATCCAGTATTCCTATGAAAAGAGAAGCATTTCCTATCTGGAGGCGATTCTTTCTGCTGATTCTCTGGGAGAAATCCTGAACATGACGGAATACTTCAGTCAGATGGCTTCCTACGACCAGGAAATGCTGGCCTCCTACCAGGCCGCCAGGAAAGCGGTGGAGGAAAAGGAAGCGCAGCTGGAAGAGGATATGGATCAGCTTGAGGAGATGCAGGCGTCTGCTGAAGCGGAGCATGACCGCTTTTCCAGCCTGATCAGTCAGACTCAGGGCAGTATTTCCGCTTATTCGGATCAGATTGCCAGCGCGGAAGCACAGGTGGAGGCGCTGGAAGCCCAGATGGCAGCCCAGGATGAAAACATCGCGGCGTTGCAGAAGCAGCTGGAGGAGGAAATCCGAAAATCCCGTCTGGCAGCCCAGTCAAGCTGGCGCGATATTTCCGAAGTGACGTTTACGGAGGATGACCGGTATCTTCTGGCGAACCTGATCTACTGCGAGGCGGGAGGCGAGCCTTATGAAGGGCAGGTTGCTGTCGGTGCCGTGGTGATCAACCGGGTGCTCAGTTCCGTATTCCCCAATACCCTGTCCGGCGTGATTTATCAGAGCGGCCAGTTTGAGCCGGTATCCACGGGCCGTCTCGCGCTCGCGCTCGCGGAGAACCGGGCAACGGCAAGTTGCTACCGTGCAGCCGATGAGGCCATGAGCGGCGTCACCAACGTGGGCACCTGCGTCTTTTTCCGGACGCCTATTCCGGGACTTGAAGGAATCAATATCGGGGGACATGTCTTCTATTAAAGGGATTCCGGAAAGCGGATTTTACGGGCTACAGGCCCTGCGGTAGGGAAATCCCCGTGTCAAACCGTTCCATCGGCCGGGACAGCTCCGGAAGCCTTCCGGCGTATACGGCCTGCAGGAGACGGTTCAGAGAACGCAGGGCGGTCCGCAGCAGGGGGATGTCGAGAACGCCTGCTTCCAGCGCGTCCGCCATCTCTTCCAGATCCACAACCTTGACGAAACCGTCAGGATAGATGATCACATCGGCGAGAAGATCGGTGACGATGAGGGAAGCGTCATTCTGATTGTAGGAAGAGGAAATGATGTCGCAGTAATGATAGAGGAGCGTATGATCGGCTGCATAGAAACGGCTGATTTTATAACCTTCATCCAGATAATAACAGGAGAAGCCATGGCTGAGATCCGGCCGTGGCTTCAGTGCTTTCCAGGAGGTCACAAGAAGGCCGGGCTCGTTCAGAAGGATCACATCATCCTTCAGACGGACGCATTCCTCCGGGATCAGACGTCTGCGGTACAAAGCGGAAACTGTCATGGGCCCCTCCTTTTCCTGCTGTGGCAGGATAAAAATTGTATAAAAATTCGAAAAAAGAGTTGTATATGCTCAGAATATTACGCTCTTTTCAGCGATGTGTCAATGAATTTGGCGAAAAAGAGGGAAGTAGTTATTGCTATTCACAGCACTCTACCCACATTCGCACCTGTCGCCTCTGCCGAGGCTCCGGTCCTGCTCCTTACGGAGCTAAGGCCGCTCATGTGGGTAGAGTGACTGCTTCGCAGTCATGATTCAGAATGAATAGCAACAGGTGATTTTCACACAATTTTCACTATTCAGAGAGGGCGCGGAAGGCTGTCAGAATGGACAGAAGGGCTGAAAAAAGGTATAATGATTGCGCGAAGCGCAATCCGGCACGATTACATCGTGCCACACTCGTTTTATCGTGTTGCCCGCGGCGCGGGGATTATACCTCAAGCTGCGACTTATGGAGAAAATGCCGCCTGCGGCGTTGCTTTCTCCCCTGCGCGCGCAGTATAATGATTGCAAGTTAATATCCGGGAAAGGCATGGTGGCAAGATGCGGGAAGAAATAGAAAAGGTCATAGATAATGTGGGAAAGGTCATCATCGGCAAGGAGGCGGTCATAAAAAAGCTTCTTGCCGCTATTCTTGCGGACGGTCATGTGCTCCTTGAGGATGTGCCGGGGACGGGAAAGACAAAGCTGGCAAAATCCCTTGCCGCGTCCCTGGGGATCCGGATGGGAAGAATTCAGTTTACGCCGGACATGCTGCCTGCGGATATCACCGGGCTGCATGTTTACAGCAGGGAAAACGGGCAGTTTGAGCTGAAAAAGGGGCCTGTTTTCACGAATATTCTCCTTGCGGACGAGATCAACCGGGCCACGCCCAGGACGCAGGCGGGGCTTCTGGAATGTATGGAGGAGCGGCAGGTGACGATAGACGGGGAAACCATGGAGCTGGAACGGCCCTTTTTTGTAATTGCGACGCAGAATCCGGTGGAGACGGCGGGAACCTTTCCGCTGCCGGAGGCGCAGACCGACCGGTTCATGATGAAGCTGGCCATGGGCTTTCCGGACAGAGAGGAGGAAACCGCCATCCTGCAGGCATACAGTACGGAGGACCCGCTGGAAAGGCTTCAGCCCGTAATGACGAAGGAAGAGCTTCTTTCCATGAAAGAGGAAGCGAAGCAGGTTTATGTCCACCCTCTTGTGGCCGGATACCTCGCGGATATTGCCGGAGCGACAAGAAAGCAGGAAAAGGTGGCAATGGGGGTGAGTCCCAGAGGGACGCTGGCTCTGATGCGGGCGGCGAAGGCGCTGGCATGCATGGAGGGCAGAGACTATCTGATCCCGGACGATGTGAAGGCCCTGGCGGTTGATGTACTTTCTCACAGACTTATTTTTGCATATGGAAGCAGCAGGCAGGAGGAAGCCCGTGCGCTGATGGAAGAGATCCTTGCGCAGGTGAACGTGCCTGTGGAGGATTTTGGAAAGAGAGGCTGAAATGCTTATTTTGTGGATCGGTCTGGGAGCGGCAGCCTTTTATTTCCTGCAGGCCTGGCTGTATGGGCGGTTCTGGGACAGGGGACTGGCGGCGGGGCTGTTCTTTTCTGCCCGGAGCGCGACGGAAGGGGATCAGTGCTATCTGTCTGAGCAGGTGGAAAACCGGAAAGCGCTTCCGCTTCCCATGCTGAAGGTGAAGTTTCAGGTTTCAAGAAAGCTGCATTTTGAGGATGAGGGAGACAGCGCGGTGACGGATCAGTATTACCGGAATGACGTCCTCTCTCTTGGGCCGAATCAGCGCGTGACCAGAAGGATTCCCTTCCGCTGTATGGCTCGGGGCTACTATCGGATCGACGGACTGGATCTGGTGGCTTCAGATCTCTTCCTGAGCCGGGAAATGATAAAACGGATCGGGGAGGAGAGCGTTCTGTATGTGTATCCCAGACCTGCGCAGGGCGTATCGCTTGACGCAGCCATACGGAAGCTGAACGGGGAGATCCTGGCAAAGCGGCATCTGCTGGAGGATCCTTTTGAATATCGGGGGCTTCGGGAATATGCTCCCTTTGATGAACCCCGATTGATCAACTGGAAGGCGACGGCGAGAACCGGGGACCTCATGGTGAATCTGAAGGGATATACGGCTCTGCGGGCGGTGAGAATTTTTCTGAACCTGGAGGATCGGGGAATCTGGAAGAGGCAGGAGCTTCTTGAGCTGTGCATCCGGATCGCGGCAAGGATTGCGGGGGAGCTTCTGCGGCAGGGAATCCGGACCGCGGTTTACTGCAACGCCAGAGATGTGCTCACCGGCGAGGTGATGCGGCTTGCGCCCGGTGCGGGAGAGGGACATATGGAACAGCTGAACCGGGCATTTGCCAGGCTGAATCTGGATGAGGCGGCGCTTCCCTTTGAGGAAGTCTTCGGAGAAGAGCTGGAAGCGGACGGAAGGGATACCGCCACGCTCTTTCTCTCCGCGCAGACCGATGAAGGATTTCAGGGGCTGATCAGTCGGTTTGCCCGTTCCGGTTCGGAATTCACGTGGATGTGTCCGCTGTATCCCAGGATGGAAAGCGGAATTGAAAATCCGGAGCGTCTGCATTTTGTGAGGCTGGATGCGGAGGAGATGCTGAATGAATGAAAAATGGATGAGACCGGTGGAGCTGATGGAGATTCTCATGAATTTCCTGACGGTGTTTTGTGTGGAAACGGCGCTGTTTTCCGCGCTTGTGCCGCTTTCCGGCGCGCTGGAGGGCGAGGCTTTGGGAGAGGGGAGCGGCGTGCTGGCTCCGCCTGCGCTTCCGGCTCAGCTTCTGCTCATTGCAGTGCCGGTATGCTTCTGGCTGATCCGGATCTTTGCCGGCCGCTTCTGGATGTTTGTGATCCTTCATGCCGGCGTTTTTCTTGCGGCGGTTTTCGGGCTGGGACAGAATGGAATTCAGAGAGTGCTGTTCGGCGTTTTTGCAGGGCTTTATCTGATCGTTTCCTTCCGTGTCCGTATCAGAGAAGAACGGGAGGAGGAGGGACTCCTCGGGCCGGTGGCAGCCCTGATCGCTGCGGCCGCGGCGGTGCTTCTGGGCGCATATCTGGAGGACGGGGCGGCCTGCGGAAGAATTCTGAACGCTTCGCTTTTGTATGCTTTCCTTTTCTTCGCGGATACCTACCTGAGGAACCTGGAGCGTTTCGTTCAGTTCAACAAATCCAGCAATGCTCATATCCCCGTGCGGCGGATGCTGCTTCAGGGCGGCGGACTGACGGCGGTCTGCAGCCTGGGGGTGGTGGGGCTTCTGGCTCTCGGCGCGAATCAGGCCTTTATGGAACGGGCGGGAGAGCTGCTGAAAAACGCACTTCTGTGGCTGGTCAGAGGTGCGCTGCGGCTGATCATCGCATTTCTGAGCCTGTTCGGGTCACAGGAGGAAAGCAGGGAGATCGTGGCGGAGCAGGATACGGCCCTGCAGCAGTTTATGGCGGCCGAGGTACAGGAGCAGCCCTTCTGGCTTGAGATCCTGTACCAGATCGTGCAGTATCTGCTTCTGATCGGCGTTGCCGTGCTTGTCGCATTTCTGCTGTATAAGGCGGTGGCAGCCCTGGTGCGCAGGTTTAATGAGGGAAAGACGAAACGGACGCAGGACGGGCAGAAGGCGGAGGAAATCCGGGAAACGCTCCGCACGGAAAAAAAGAAGCGGGACAGGCAGGAGGCGGCGCGTCTTTTTGCCAGGACGCCTGAGGAAAAAATCCGCAGAATTTTCGTCCGGACAGTGCAGAAATCGGAGCGTTACCGCAATCCGGATGGGAGGCCAGGCGGCGCGCGGGGAAAGGATCTCTGGAGAAAGGAGATGAGAGAGAGCCTGCTGCGCGCAAAAACGGCGAGAGAGCTGGAGTTCCTTTTTGAAGATAAAGAGCGGAATGAAAATGTGTCGGGTACAGGGGAGACGGAAAAGGCGTTTGGAGAGCTGGTGCGGCTGTATGAGGTGGCGAGATATGCCGGGACGAATACTCCCGAAAGGAGTCGGGAGCGTATCGGCCCGGAGGATATAAAGCGCGCGGAAGCCTGCCGGGATATACTGCTTGGAAAACGGAAAGGCAAAACGGACGCTGCCGCATACAATAAAGCATAAAAAGAAAAAGCGTGCCGCGGACATCTGCTGCAGGGCTGTCGGAACCATCGCTGCGTAAGCCGCTGCAGAATGGCGTTTTGGCGGCCATGGAAAGGATCACATGGACGATTTCAGTAAAAACCCGGGAGGCTTTCCTCCTTTTTCTTTCCCGGGAGATGGCACCCGCATGGGAAGGTCTCCGCAGGAGGAAGCATGGAGGCGCAGGAGAGGGAATGGCGGGATGGCTCTGCCCTTTTACATGACCTATCCTCTGCCCATGTTCTGGGAAGAAGAGGATACGGCAGAACGGGATCTGGATTATCTGATCCAGCTTTATCCGGAGCAGGCGAAAAAGTACAGGGAGAGGATCAGCCGCATGCTGGACGGCATGGATTATCAGGGAAGCATGATTTATGACGAGTATCCGGACAGACTGGCTCTGTTCCGGCTGGCCGAGAGCGTTCAGGCGCGGATCAGGCAGGAAGAGGAGCAGGAACAGGAAAGTGGACAGGAGGTTTCTGCGGAAGTCTCCAGGGACCGGCAGACGCTGATCCAGATCCTGCTCTATTATGAGATTTTCCGGAGAAGGAGAAGGAACGGCAGAAGCTGGCAGGGATGGAGCCGCGGATAATCGGCGGATAAATTGCCTGTTTTTGAAAATAGCGGTTGAGTATTCGGATGAAAATCATTACAATGGGTTTGACGGAGGAAAGCAGGGGGCGCAGGAGGTCCGAAAAAGCGGAAGGCTTTGCGGAACGGCTGCGCCGTCTTTCCGGTTGGAAGAAAGGAACAGCAGGATGGACGAATTACGCGCTCTTTTGCAGGAAAGCCTGAATGGAGGGCTGTATCAGATGACGGCGGGAGGTCCCAGAAAAAAGGACGGGGATATCCGCTTTAAGGTGAGGCCGGTCATGATCCGGGACAGGCTTCTTTTTCAGATGGAAACCTTCCGGGGAAATCAGGCTTTTCACAGGAATCTGAGTGAAGAGGAGGCCTGCAGGGCCATCTGTGACGCCATGACCGGGTTCCGCCAGCTTTCCATAAAGACGGAAGGCTTTGAGGCGGAAGTGATGGTGAGCAAAAAGGGAAAGGTGACCGTGCGAAAAAGAGAGCATGAAGCGGGGGGCCAGAAGCTCGTGCCGGACGCCCTGCATCTGGCGCATAACAGGAAGAAAAAATATATTCTGGAGGAAGGGCATCCCGTCCCGTTTCTGGTGGATCTCGGCGTTCAGACGCCGGATGGAAAAACGGTGAAGAGCAGATACGATAAATTCCGCCAGATCAACCGGTTTCTGGAATTCATTGCCGATATTATGCCCATACTTCCAAAGGACAGGTGTGTGCGGATCATCGATTTCGGCTGCGGGAAAAGTTATCTGACCTTCGCCATGTATTATTATCTTCACGAGCTTTGCGGGCTGGATATCCGTGTGACCGGCCTGGACCTGAAGGCCGATGTGATCAGCCGCTGCAGCGGGCTGGCGGAAAAGTATGGCTATGAAAAGCTGGATTTTCAGCAGGGCGATATCGCGGATTTTGAGGGAGAGGACAGCGTGGATATGGTGGTGACGCTCCATGCCTGTGATACGGCCACGGATTATGCGCTGTATAAGGCGGTGAAGTGGAACGCGTCGGTGATCCTGTCCGTTCCCTGCTGCCAGCATGAGGTGAACCGGCAGATCAGAAACGATATCCTGGCCCCGGCCCTGAAGTACGGCCTGATTAAGGAACGCCTGTCAGCATTGGTGACGGATTCGGTGCGGGCCTGCCTTCTGGAGGAGAAGGGCTATGAAACGCAGATCCTGGAATTCATTGATATGGAGCATACGCCGAAGAATATTCTTATCCGCGCGGTGAAAAGGCGTGACGGAAAACGGAACGGCACAGGAGAAGCCGGAGAGGAAGCGTTCGGGAGAAAAGAAACAGGCGTGAAGGAAATGACGGAATTCCTTCATGTGAATACCTGTCTGCAGAAGCTGTTTGAAGAAGGAAAACAGGAGAATTCATGAAAAGAACGATCATCAGAGGCTGCGTATGCGTGGTCACCTTCGTGGCGGCGCTGATCATCAGCAGCATGCTGTTAAACAGAGGAAATACGGATATGACGGCGGAAATGGAGCCTCCGCGGCTCCCGGCGGTCTATGTGGACGCGGACGGACTGCGTGTCAATATGATGGACGGGTATCTCGGTGATATGGAAGAGGAATATATGCGGGGCAGACTTCTGCCCATCGGGATGGACCGGAAAATTTCCGTAGGGATTCTGACCTACGGCACGCAGGTGGATGCTCTGGCCTTTGAGGTGCGCAGCGCCGACGGAACCAGGCTGGTGGAAGATACTCAGGTTCCCGCACTCAGACAGGAGGACGGCGTTCTGAAGGCTGATATCGTTCTGAAGGATCTGATCGATGAGGGGACGGAATACTGTGTGATTTTCAAGCTCACGCTGGAGGATGAAAGGGAAGCGTCCTATTATATGCGGGTGATTCAGCAGGAGGCATCCGGCATGCAGGAAAAGCTGGATTTCGTTGCGGCCTTCAGCGAAGATACTTTTGATGATGCTTCCTGTGCGGCGCTTGCCGTTTATATGGAGACGGACTCCAGCGGAGACAATTCCACGCTGAGCAGGGTGACGATCCACAGCAGCCTGGATCAGCTGGGCTGGGGAAGTCTGGATGTGCGCAGGGAAACGGAGCCGGTGTTCACCATTCTGGACATGACAGAACAGACGGCGTCGATTGTGGTGGAGTATCTGGTGAGCTATACCAGATATGAGCGGGAGATCTATGCGTTCGTAAAGGAGATCTACCGGATTCGGACCGGCACGGAACGGATGTATCTGCTGGATTATGAGAGAACCATGAGCGAATATTTTTCCGAGGATGCCTCCTCCTTCGTGAATGCGGAGGTGGTACTGGGGATCCGGGACACGGATGTGGAGATGGCCGAGAGCGAGGGCGGAAATATTGTTGCCTTTGTGCAGAACGGTGTGCTTTACAGCCTGAACGTGACGGAAAACCGGCTCGCCCGGCTGTTCTCCTTCCACGATACGGATGGCCTGGATGAGAGGGCCTTCCCGGATGACAGAAATTTTAAAATTCTTCAGGTGGACGAGGCAGGGAACATCTGCTTCATGGTTTACGGCTATATCAGTTCGGGCCGCAGACAGGGCTTCTGCGGCGCGCAGGTTTATTACTATGACAGCTCTGCAAATACGGTGGAGGAGCTGGCTTTTCTTCCAGGAGGAAAATCGCCGGAGATCCTGAAGGCACAGATTGATCAGCTTGCCTATATCAACGGCAGGTATGAGCTGTATCTGTTCCTGAACGATCAGATCTGCTGTGTGCATCTGGACAGCCAGACGGTGGACATCACGGCGGAGAACCTGAGTATGGACAGCTGCAGCGTGTCGGAGAGCAACCGGATGATCGCGTGGCAGAGCGGAGAAAGATATTCTTCCGAATCCCTGATCCTGATGAATCTGAGCACCGGTGAGCAGACGGAGATTGAGGCGGGAAGCGGAAACTATATTATTCCCCTGGGCTTCATGGAAGAGGATATTGTGTACGGGATCGTGAGGCAGACGGATGTGGCGCAGGATGGAACGGGAGCCATTATTTTTCCCATGTATCAGGTCAGAATCCAGGATGAGAGCGGAGAGATCCTGATGACATATGAAAAAGAAGGATATTATGTGACCGACTGTGAAATGAGCGGAAATCAGATCATTCTGAACCGGGTAGAAAGAGATGCGCAGGGAGATTACGTTGCCTGTGAGGCGGATCAGATCGTGAGCAGCCGGACGGAAGCGCAGAGAACCAACACGGTCATCACGGTTCCCACGGAAAATGACGACAGGATGACGGAGATCCAGCTGAAAAACAGTATAAAAACAGGCCAGCTGAAGATCCTCACGCCCGGAGAGGTGTTATATGAGGGCAGCAGGCAGGTGGATGTCCCCTTGTCGGGAGAAACGGTAGAGCTTTACTATGTGTACAGCCCGGACGGAGAGGTGACGTTTGCGGCAACGCCCGGAGAGGCCATAGCGCTTGCAGCGGAAAATTCCGGCTCGGTAACGGCTCGGGCGGGTTATTACATCTGGAGAGCGGAAAGACTCCATACATCAAACCAGATTATGGCCATCGAAGGAACGGCCGCCGACGGGGAGAGAAGCAGCCTTGAGGTGTGTCTGGATGTGATCCTGACGTATGAGGGCGTGACAAGAAATACGGGTTATCTTCTGGAGCAGGGAAATACGGTGGCAGAGATCCTGCAGCAGAATCTGGAAAATGTGCAGGTGCTGGACCTGACAGGCTGCAGCCTGACAAACGTGCTGTATTACCCGGACCGGGAAATCCCTGTACTCGCCCTTTTGGAGGACGGAAACGCGGTTCTGATCACCGGCTTTAACGAAAGAAATGTGGTTCTGATGGATCCGCAGACCGGACAGGTTACCAGAATGGGGCTGAACGACGCGGCGGCCTGGTTTGAGGAGAACGGAAATATGTTCGTCTCCTATGTGGAGATGCAGTAATACGGAAGACCGGCGCTGTTCAGAGCGTTCCTGCCGGAAGAAAAAAGAGACTGCCGAAGCGAAGAGAGAAATGCTCCAGACGCTTTCGGCAGTCTTTTATATGGGACTTTTTTTAAAAGCTCTCCCTGAAAATCTGGGAGCGGTATTTGTTTAAGGTGAAGGCCAGCAGAAGGCCGAGAATTCCGCAGGAAATGATTTCCCCGGCGCCCACTGTCAGAAACGAAAGCCACAGCGGTCTGATGCCGTATGCATAACGCAGCACAAACGGAACGATGATTGTATTTGCGAGGATGGGAGGAAGTGGTGCAAGAAAGATATTCCTTTGGAATGCATTATTTTGAAACGTTTGCCGGTTCCCGCTCAGCTTCCAGGTTCCCAGCGCGCCGATCAGGGTGGCGATGGAGCCGAAAATGATGTCCGGAAGGGCGCAGCCTGTCAGAATGTTGCTGACCAGACAGCCAATGAACAGTCCGGGAATTCCGGCAGGTGTAAACAGGGGAAGGATGGTAAGAGCTTCCGAGAAACGGACCTGAACCGCGTAATTTGCGAGTCCGAAGGCGTTGGCTATAAAGGTGAGCACAACGTAGAGGGCGGCGATCATCGCCGCCTGGGTGAGCAGGTGAATGTTTTTCTTCTTCATTTGTTTTTTCTCCTTTAGTTTTGTTTTAGGTGAGGAAGGTCTCGAACTCACCGGGATCATGCCGAAAAACCCTGATTCCATGGGCGTTTCCAGCTTTTCCAGTATATCAGGAAAAGGGGAATTGTCAAGGGCTGACTCAAAATTTGACTCAACTTTTGGGGAGGCGTGATGAAGTGTGATGAGGGCGTGATAAAAAGAAGGGAATGGGTGAGGGGGGAAGGTGGTGGATGGAAAAATATGGGAAGTGTGTAGTTTAGATGGCGTTTATTGTCCATGGGACGGAAGGCCATTGGAAAAGAAAATATTTTGGAATGGTTTGTGAACAGGGTGGAGAGGCCAGAAACTTTCCGCCCTGTTTTTATGCCTGTTGGAAGGATGGAGACTATATGAAAGGGAAGGGCTGTGTGGGATGTGGATGAAAATAGAAAGATAGAAGCGTATGGCAATGCGTGAGGAAGGGGAAGGCATTGAGGAAAAACGGCGGGAGCGTAGAAAAGAAAAATGGATGGTCAGGTGAGGAAAATAGAAGGACAGTTATGTGTTTTCTGCCAATGGAAAGGAATTAGGGATGATTATGGGGAAATGGTAAAAGGGATGAATTTGGTGAAACCATGGGAATTTTTGAGGGTTCAGAAGAGGAAAATTTGAGAGGACAGCGGTAGATTTTTGAAGGCCAGTGAAGAGATTTAGCCCTATAAAAAAATAGAAGGGGTGGGATAGGCTTGTTTATTGATAATGGTAAAATGAAAAAATGATAAATATTTTCGGAAGATTGTTTTCCCGGATTGCGGATAAACCGTTTACCGGATTGCCGATATAGCGCCCAAAACAATTCAAAGGGGGGAAATTTGGAAGAGAAAGCGAAGTGGGTAAATTGATAGGGAAAGTAAGAAGTTTGAGGGAATGGGGATAATACAAAGCCACAAGTGGATTTGGATGGTATGGGGGTGGATGAGAAGAGGATGAAATGGAAAAGTTAGCGGAACGTGGGAAATCCGGCCCATTTTATGGTCTTCCTGATAACTGGATGGACAGGGAAAGGATTTTGTTTTTTGTGAAGAAGGGAAAGAAATGGAGACATTGGGAAGCCCGGTTGATAAAAAGGAAATCCATAACCAAAGTGTGGATATGTCAGAGGATGAAACAGTCCTGATGTGGATTGCGTGAAACATTTTTGAAACGGATGGTATGGGAATGGGAAAGGATCATGGATAAGATGTGGGAAAATGGAAAATGAAATGAGAATGGATTCATTGTCTGACCCTGTTAGAAAGATGAATCCGTTTTTCTGTTAAGGGAGATATGAAAAAGAAGCGGATGCTTTGTGAAAGAAGGAAGGGATACATTTATAAAAGATGGAATGGGTTCAGTTGGGGAAAAAACCGGGTAGTCCTGAAAAGCTGTCTGGAGAGGGAGTAAACAAAAAGTTGAATGGATTTTGGAAAATGCGGCGTGAAGTGATTTTTGCTTGAAAAAAAGGATTTTCGATGTGGTTTAGGGGGTTTTTTAGAAAAAGATTGTGTAGGGATAGCGTTTCTGAAGGAAAGATAAATTTTTTGGATGATAAAAAAATTGAAAACCGACCTTAAAAATGATGGGAAAATGGGAAATTTGCGTACATGGCTCAGGGGAAGGAAGGGTGAATTTATATTTTGGGATGAAGAAATAGGGAAATTCGTGGGAGGCCTGCTGTTGGAAAAGAAGAGGTTCCTGCTGGCTTTCAAGGAAGGGACAGTGAAGAGGTTATGAAACAACGGAGACTGGGAGAAAAAGAAACCTTTTGGAAGCCCTGTTAAGATGACTGTATTCAGAAGATAAAAAAGGGATATTTCCGTATAAAACCACGTCTTGCCGATAGGAAGGAAGTCCGTTACAATCAGCCCGCAAAAATAAAAAAGTCCCAAAGGAAACGGGATGTCATGCAAGGAAGGAGAACAGGACATTGAAAACAGGAAGTATAACAGTGGGATTGAGGGAAACAATAACGGTCTGCCTTATGGTAAATGGTAAGGAAGTAAGGTGTTATAGGAACAACGAACTGCCTGATATAGTCAAAGAGGCAGAAATGGACAGCTTTCATTTCAATATACATATGGATGGAAGGATTACCTTTGAAATCTGCTATGAAGAAGGGGGACTGTCCGAAGTATTTTCGGAGACCATACGCCAACATGGGGAGCCATGAAGGAGGGGGACAATTCAATGAAGAAAAAAGAAGCATGGAAGCGGCTGTACCATCTATTGGAGAAGTGCAGATACAACAGGAACGTTTCATTTGGAGACCTGTGCAGTCATGTGGGGCTTGGGATGGAAAGCTTTATCCTTGTGAACCCTGTCCCGGTAAAGTTTTTCTGCCAGTATAAAACAGTCCTGCGGGATTTGGTGGAAGATTATGACCGCTACCCTTTGAAAGAACTGATAAGGAAATATGATAAAACGCCTTTGTATAAAGGCGTTTCCCCTTCATGGAATGGGGTGACCATGCAGAGTGTTGAATATACGGTGATTCCCCTGAGGGTGTCGGATGATGTGATAGAAATACATGGGAAAGTAAGGGATGTGCTCCTTGCCTTTCTGGCTGGAACCGGGGAAGGGGAACTGAGCATACTGGGAAGGATTTTCCTGTCTGAGGAAGCGTTCCCGGAAGTGGCCTTATTGGAAAAGCTGTCAGATGAAAATTTCCTGAAGCTGGTGAAATTCGTGGAAGGGACAGAGAAGCTTCCTCCATGGGAATATTTTGAAACGGTGGTAAGGCTTGGTGTTGCTGTTTATACCGACAGGCTGGATGGAATGTATCATCTGGATGCAAAGAAGTATGGAAGGCCTGTAAGGTTACCTGATGGGATGTGAATGGATACATAGGAGAGGAAGGATAAGCATGGAGCCGATACAAAGGAAGATAATGGAGCATTTGAGAAAACAGTTTGCGTCTGATGCGCCTGTGAAGATATTCCCGGAAGGGAGAAGGTGCGTTGTGGTAACGGATGGGACAGGCGATAAAATGAAGGTGACAGTCAATGGAAACGGTGACCTTATGGATGCGGACGCAGGGAAGGTTTACGGAGTATCATGCGGTTCAGGATGGATTGAAGTAAGGTGAACGTAGATAGGACAGGGGAAGGAACCCTGTTACCTTTGTTACCAGAATAAGAACTGAATGAAGGGAAGGGAACAGGGAAAGGTGGAGACATTCTTTCCCTGTTTTTTTTATTCCTGCCGGATGTCAGAAACACAGATAATAATATAATTTCAAGACATTGAAGGAGGGCGTAGAATGAGAAAATATAACAACAGGGATATTATGAAAGACCTTGATTCTTTTTGTAAGCCTGTTACAGAAAACCATATTGATTATTCAGGGATTATGTGGCTGTTTAACAGGTATACACGGGCACATCTGAAAGAAGGGGATGAACAGATTGATATCTGGTGGGTTTATTTAATGACTGAAAGACTGATAGCGGGAGTAAGGGTACTTGCAAATGAAAAAGAAGAACTGGAAGAAAAGTATAAGAGACTGGAGGAAATAGAAAAAGAAAGTGCAAAAGAGTACACTGGGATGTATGAAATGTACCGTAAGGCTTGGGAGTATCAGATGAAAGAATTGAAGCAGGAGAAAGATAGGATAGAAAGAGAGCGTGACGAGCAGAAAGGTCATATAGAGGAATTAAAGACCGCTGAAACAAAGGCGAGGATAGAGAACAACCGCCTGAAGGAACAGGTGGAAATGCTGGAAAGGACATTGGAAGAGGTTAAGCAGATGGGAGCCGTTAACGGACATTATATGGAACGAGCCCGTGTGAAGAATGGAGCCAAAACAGCGTATAAGGAAGAAGCATCGGAAGAAAAGGTTTATGAATATCTGGTTAAGGGATATAGCAGGAAACAGATAGCGGAAAAGCTGAATGTGCATGAGGGGACGATCGGCAGACGTATAAAAGCATTGGAAAGGCAGGGGATAACATTGCCTGAAAAAGGAAAACAACGCTCAAGGTAAAGGATATCGGCGGATAAAAGGGATAAGCATGATTTGTGCAAGGTATGTGCAACTATTTGCAAAAACCGGGGGCATCCGCTGGCGGCCTTCCAATCCGCGGGCGATATGGTAACGTATGGTGAAAAAAAGGCCAAGGGAGTTCCCAAACCGGACATTCCCGCAGCCTATAAAAATTTTGAAATGTATCCTCCCATATACCAGTTCCGCAGAATATAAGGAGGGAACGAAAAAAAGACTGCCCAAGAAGTATTTCCCCGTAAATACCCTTATATAAAATATGGAACATGGAGAAGAAGCAGGTGCAAAGAGAATGAAGCGGATACACGGGATATTTTTAATATCAATTATATAAGATATTTCACATACTGACTGCATCTGAGGTACTTAAGTGAAAAGAATAGATACAACTTATATTATTTTAATACATTTATATGAATGGCTGGAGATTCATGCTTTTGTTTGTTTATGTGCTTTTAATGATTTATATACTTTAGGCTGGTACATGTTAGTATTTTCGGAACAATTAGAAGGGATGGGATAATTCTTATATGATAATATGAGGTCAATATAGGGAAGATGATGAACAATGGCGAGAAAAACTGTATACCCTATCCCATATAGAGCATGGTGGAGTATCTTGTGTTTAGCAGATGCAAAGAGAATGAAGCAGATACATAAGATATTATAAGTATTACAATAGCGATTAGATAAATACATGGATAGAAATGCAGGTAAATCTTTTATATTGAAAATAGAGCAAATGGGAGAGTAAATATAGACAATTTAAGTTGTTTCTATACATGGATATGAATGGATGGAGAATCATACTTTTGTATGTTTATATACTTGTTATCATTTGTATACTTGTTATCATCTGTATACTTTAGGGATGATACATATTAGTATTTTCGGAACAATTAGAAGGAATGGGATAATTCTCATATGATGATATGAGGTCAATACAGAGAAGATAGTGAACAATAGCTGGTTTAAATGAGTACATGGAATATATTTTGATACAATATCGGAATAGGTGTGTTACCAATGTAACCAAAATAAGTCTAAGTAGCTATAGTTTGCAGGTCATTTTAAAATGTATAAGTATACATGATTTTGTATGTTTATATGCTTATAATGATTTATACACTTTAGGGATGATACATACTATTAGTATCAGAAGGAAGTAGGATAATTCTTATATGATTAAATGAGGTCAATATAGGGAAGAAAATGAACTAATAATGAGTACATAGAATAAATTTTGACACAATAGCAGAATAGATGTGTTATCAATGTAACCAAAATAAGTCTAAGTAGCTATATTTTATAGACCATTTAAAAGTGTTTAAGTAGCGCCACGCAGATATTATTTTTTCTGCATGGACTGTACAATAACATGGACAGCATGAACCTGTTCAGGTGTTAAGCCTGATAAGTCAACAGAAGGGGTAGGGACTACCTTATCTTTGCCAAGCAGATAATCCGTACTTGTTTTATAGATACCTGATAACTGCAAGAGGACTTCCACACTGGGAGTCCTTTCTCCTGTTTCATATCCAGAAACAATGGAAGGGGAAAGGTCAAGCAGTCTGGCTATATCTTTTTGGGTCAAATTATTCTGAATACGAAGCTTTCTTAATCGTTCAGGCAATCCTGCAATCATGTGTAAATTCCTCCAACACTTATTGTAAAGTTGACAAGTACACTATAGGAAGAATAGCAAACAACTTTAAGTGTTGACTAACATGACTGTGAGGCGTTACAATAAGGCAGAACTGGAGGAAGAAAGCTGGTTCTTATTGATGGGAATATAAAGCAGTTGAATAAATGATACTACTTGTTTATAGTAAAGATAAGCTATGGATATTCGATAGAGCATTAGGAAAAGAGGTGAACATAACAGTTTAGTTTTTTATGTACCATAGCAAAATTGTTTATATTCAATTTATTCTGATTGGAGGTTAGAGAGAATGAGAGGGAAGATAGATAAAAAAGTGATGATTCCCTTAATAACATCAGGTATCATAGCTTCTCAGTTAATGGGCTGTGCTTCAGCATCCAGCAAAGAATTTCTTGACTTGCTGAATAAAGGAGAAGCAATAGAAATTGAAGTGGCTGTACCTGAATCCATAGAAGAAGGAACAGAGAAAGATTTAGAATGGATTCAGTTAGACCAATTATCTACATATCCAGAATTTAGACGTACCATGGATGATGCTTTATTCATCACGAATTTTGGAGAAGATTCAAAGAATGGAATTTTATATGTAGATTTAGAAGGTAACCATGAAGGAAATAACACACTATACAATGCTTTTATGAACAATGCATTTAGAGAGAACTATTGGGAGAATGAAGAAGTTCAGAAGCAGGTTCAAGAAGCTGTATTAGAGGTTTATGCAGATGTGGAAGCAGATACAGAGGGAATTAAAGTAGCGGCTTTAAATGCTTATTATAATCTTCTTCCAGATGCAGAACCCAATTATTTCAATGGAGAGTCTCTTATAAACAGGGGAGAGTTTATGGCCTTATTATACAGGTCAGAAAATCCAGTGCAAGACCTTGAATCCAATGAAGAGTTTACATCTTTAGTAGGAGAATCAGACAATACAGATTTTGCATATTCATTAGTAGAAGATAGTTACCTCAACACATCGGATAAGAGCTTGAACGCCAAGACCTTCAATGGAACCATGACAAGAGGAGAAGCAATCTATATGTTGATGCACCACTTCTATGGTGATGAATTATCCTCTTATACAAATAATCCATCACTTCCAGATATCAAGAATGGTGGAGACATAGCACAAAAGCAAAAATTTGAAGGAGATTATTCTACTTCAGTGGAGTTGATCTATTCGTTACAAAATGCAGAGCAGGGAGCACCAGAAGAAATATATAAAGCGGTAGGTTTAGCATATGATAAAGGAGTACTTGAATCCACAGAAGATTCAAGATGGGATGAAGGAATCACCAAAGAAGAGTCTTTAACCCTTCTAACCAATACCCTTTCATCCATGCCAACTAAAGGGTCATATCAACAAGGTGCAGCTTCAGGTTCCACTTCAGAAACATCTGCGGAAGCTGAAACAGAAGTAGATACACCAGCAGGAGCAGTAGTAGAGATAGAATCTCCTGAAGATGAAGCTTATCAAAAGCAGTTGATTGAAGAAGGAGAGATTTCAACAGAAGTTGAAGAAGTAGCTATTGAGGAAATGGATGCTACTATGTATGCAATTACAAATGTAGCAGTCAGAGAGAATTATTCAACAACTTCTGAAAGACTTCGTACACTCTCAACTGGAGAAGAAGTTCATGTAACAGGAAAAACTGAAGATGGTTTATGGATGAGGATAGAAGAAGGGGACGGGGAAGCATTTGTAGCTTCGAATTATCTCTCAACTGAGAAGCCAGTAGTTGAAGAGCAACCTTCCACTTCTGAATCAGAATCAACCAGTTCAAGTGGTGGAAACACAACTCAGACAGAGACACCTGCACCAGAACAAACAACTCCTCCAGAGCAGGAGACAGTAGTTCTTGAACCAGCTCCATCAGAAGATAATCTTCCAGAAGCACCTGCTCCTGATAACCCAAGTGCATGGGAATCATTAGGAGAGCCTGAGTATACTGATGGTAGTGAGTTTGCTCCTACTTTAGGTGATGGAAGTAGTTTAGGTACAGGATATGAAGGCCAAGGTACTGGAATGACATGGCAATAATATTTTTATTTAGATGATAGTTAGCCATAACCAATTAAAATTAGAGGCCATTAACAGAAAGCTAATGGCCTCTTTAATTATTTAAAGGTATATGTAAAAGGTTTATTTAAGAACGATGAACAGTCCAATAAGGGCAATAATTCCACCACATATAATAAATCCAGTATTAACAGCAGTATATTGAAATTTAGCTTTCTTATCTTTCTGTTTCCTTTGAACAAATTCATTATAATCCCTTTTGAGAAAATAAAGACCTACTAATAAAATTATAAGGCCTCCAATAAGAATAACATATCTTTGTAAGAAATCCATTAGTATCTCCTCCATATCTTTTGAATATGAACATTATACCACTGCTAGAGGTTTATCACAACACATAAAGTAAAATATTCCAATGAATTTTTGTTGGAATCATACATATACAGCCCTTTCATTACATTCAATCCTCTTTTCAATCATTTACAATTTTTAGTTAAAATTAAAATAATAGGTAATTGCGAAACAGGTTTGCAAGCTTGATTCCAAC